>CAIGRU010000005.1_pt1 | contig 251571 bp, 206 predicted proteins | sample 7351341 | NCBI WGS metagenome assembly CAIGRU01
TGGTCCTTGTTCTGGTCCTTGTTCTGGTCCTTGTTCTGGTCCTTGTTCTGGTCCTTGTTCTGGTCCTTGTTCTGGTCCTTGTTCTGGTCCTTGTTCTGGTCCTTGTTCTGGTCCTTGTTCTGGTCCTTGTTCTGGTCCTTGTTCTGGTCCTTGTTCTGGTCCTTGTTCTGGTCCTTGTTCTGGTCCTTGTTCTGGTCCTTGTTCTGGTCCTTGTTCTGGTCCTTGTTCTGGTCCTTGTTCTGGTCCTTGTTCTGGTCCTTGTTCTGGTCCTTGTTCTGGTCCTTGTTCTGGTCCTTGTTCTGGTCCTTGTTCTGGTCCTGTTGTTTTTTCTTCTCTTCTTCCAATTTCTTCTTTAATTCTTCCAGCTGCCGGCGGTATTCGTCCAGGGATTTATCATAACGGAGCATTTCCTCCTTGTTGGACGCTGCTCCTTCATGGGAACCATAGGCAGAGAGCGCATCGTCAAAACGTTTGACGGCCTCTTTAACATGTTTTTTCGCAACGGGTATTTTTGCCAGCCGGGCATCAATTTCCTTAATTTGGTCGTCAATGGAAGAGAACCGGGCTTGCTGCTGTTCCCCTTCCGGCCTGGAGAAAGTCATGGTCTTGCGGGCCTGGGCGGCTTCCAGGTTGCCAAGGTTGAAGTGGGAATCCGCCTGGAGGGCTGGTTTGGGAGAAAGGAGCGCCTGGGAGAAAGCTTCCGCAGCTTCTTTGGGGTTATCCGCTTTTTGTTCCAGGCATCCTTTGGCGAATTCCAAGGCCTGGCGCGTTTCTTCCGCCAGGTCGGGAACAGCGAGCATTTCATCAATGGATTTGACGGCTTCTTCCGTTTTTCCCGTCCGGATCAAATCCGTGACATTGTCCAGGGCGTGCGTGTCCGCCTGCGCTTCCTGGCCCAGCAATCCGGCGCAGAATAACGCCGCAGCAGTCAGAGATGTCATACCGCGGCGTCCGGAACGGCGGAAGGAACGCCAGCGTGTTCCCGCCAGAAGGGTGAGGAGCAGGCAGATGAGGGCCGGAACGGCAAAGATGATGTAGCGGTCATTCGGCACGCGGCGCACTTCTTCCTTGCCTTCCGTGGTATCCAGCCGGTCCGCGATGTCCTTGACGAAGCGGTTCAGCGCCGCTCCGTCGGAGAGTTGGACATATTGGCCTTCCGTTTGCCTGGCCAGGTATTGCAGGCTTTCCGGATTGAGCTTGGAGACGACGTGCTGGCCACGACGATCCCGGTACAGGCCGGAGGGGGATTGCTCATCCGGAATAGTGGTACCGATAGTAGTACCGATACCCGCCGTCACGATGATAAGCTGGTGCTGCCGTGCGGCTTCCGCAGTCTTATAGGTGATGTTGACGGTGTCTTCCCCGTCGCTGAGGATGACCAGGGCGTTTTTGGCGTCCGCTTCCTTGTCCCGTTTGAAGGTTTGAAGGGCCAGCCGCACAACGTTTTCCAGGTTGGTTCCCCCTTGGGAGACCCAGCCGAATTGAAGTTGTTCAATGGTTTCTTTTAATGCGTTATGGTCATGGGTAAGGGGCATGAGCAGGACGGCGTCTCCGGAGAAGATGATGATGCCGAAGTTGTCCCCCGGCAGGGCGTCCAGCAGGTCGTAGGCGGCGGTTTTTGCCCTTCCCAGGCGGGTCGGGGAAGCATCCTTGCTGAGCATGGAACGGGAGCAGTCAATAGCAATGAGGATGTTGCGCGATTTGGGGATTTCCTTTACCTCCGTGTAGCCGTCCACCGGGCGCGCAATGGAGAGGATGGCGAAGATGGACGCCAGCACGGCAAAGATGACGGGGAGCACCCGGTGCCAGGTGGCCGGAGCGTGAACCAGTTCCCGCCGGTATTCCGGCGAAACGAGTACTTCCCATTTTCTGGAACGGCGGCGCCACAGCCACCAGGCCGCCGCTGCGAGCAGGACCGGGAGAATGAGCGCGTACAGAACGTTGGGATAAAGGAAAGTCATGACGGGTGAAGATCGGTATTACGGGGCGGGGGCCGGTTTGAGCACTTGCAGGGAGAGGCCCAGAAGCGCCAGCGCGGCTCCCGTTACAAGGAAGTACATGAAGTATTCTTCAATGTGGCGGACGGTTTGCACTTTGGCCTCGCTTTTTTCCAGCTTCCCGATGGAGGTGAACGCTTTATTGAAGGAGGCCATATTGGTGGCCCGGAAGTGTTCTCCGCCCGTGAGCTGGGCTATTTTCCGCAGGGTTGGTTCGTCAAATTCACTTTGCACCACCATACCGTTCGCCAGGGTTCCTTCTTCCGTGCCTACGGCAATGGTATAAATTTTGATACCCAGCTTGGCCGCGTTTTCCGCCGCCACCAGCGGGGATATCTGGCCGGAGTTGGAGGCACCATCCGTCACCAGGATGATGATTTTTGATTTGGTTTCCTTACGGTCGTCCAGCCGGGTGGCCGCCGCCGCAATGGCGGAGCCGATGGCCGTGCCGTCCGCCTGGATCATGCGCGGATGGAAATCCCGGATGATGCTGTTGACCAGGGCGTGGTCCAGCGTGAGCGGACAGAAGGATTTTGTTTTCCCGGCAAATCCCACGATACCGATGCGGTCGTCCGGACGGCTGTCAACAAATTGGGTGATGACGTGTTTGGCTGCTACCAGCCGGTTGATGGGCATTCGGTTGAGAACCATGTCCGGCGTTTCCATGGAGTAGGAAAGGTCAAAGGCGATCATGATGTCAATGCCGTTGACTGTCCGGAAGGTTTTATCTTCCACGTGCTGGGGGCGCGCCAGGGCGATGGCGATGGCGGCAGCCGCCAGAACGAAGCAAAGGGCCCCTATTTTTCCTGCTAGGGATTGCGGAGTGCGCGCCAGGGAAGCGATGAAGCGCACGGTGGGGTAGGTGATGGAGCCTTCCGCCCCGCGCCTGCGGCGGAGGATGATGAGGCACAAGATGAAGGGTAAGGCATAAAGCCATTCAGGTTGCGCAAATTGGAAGTGTTCCGTCATGGTATGCTAGCGTTGGTTGAAGCGGGATGAAGATTTTTTGACGACAAGGTCCGTTTCTTCCTTCGTCCGGTGGGCGTCCGCTTCTATATCATTGATGAGTTGGACCGTGGCGTCCGCCAATTCGTTGACCATGGAATCGTTTTCCGGGGTGTCCGGTTCATATTTGAGAGAAGCCATGCGGTCCAGCAGATCGCGCGTGGGGGCCTGGAGTTCGGAAGGCAGCGCTGTGAGCGCGTCTGCCCGGCGGTTGAATTCCTGCTGGGTTTCATATAGTGCCGGGTCTTTGGTTTCTCCTACCAGGTATTTGCGGAGGATCAGGGAAAATTCCACGGCGGCCTGCCTGAGGGAGGGATGCGTGTTCCGGAGCATCGAGATGTCCCGGATAGCGGTTTCCGACGGGCTGAGCGGCGCGGCGGGGATGCGTCCCTTCCTGCGGATGAGCACGATGACGGCGATAGCGACGGCCAGAAGGATGGAGGCCAAAATAATCCAGATGCCCCACGCGTCCCAAAAGCCCGCTTGGAAGTAGGCATCCGGGGATTGTGTTTCCATCAGGGAGGGAAACGCCGGCGGTTCCGGAATTGCCGTGGGGGGGGGCTGAAAGGTGGCGGGGGTTGGCATGGCTGGCGGAGAAGAGGATTAGCGTGAAAATTTACGGGATCTTCTGGCAAAAAGGGTCCGGAGGGGAGGCATGAAGTTGTCTGTGGTCTGCAAGTCCAGGAAGTCAATGCCCAGGCGGCGGAAATCCTGCGTCCATTTCTCGCGGTGCAGATGAACGACGTTGGCGTGGGTTTCCCGGACATCCTGACGGGAAAGGTTCAGGAACATGCTTTTGCCAGTTTCCGGATCTTTCAGGATGACGCGTCCGGCATCCGGCAGATGCAGTTCCATCGGGTCTGCGATGCGGATGGGGATGAAGTCATGCTTGAAGTTGAGCTGCCCCAGGGCGGCTTTATTGTTCTCACCCCAAAAGTCACTGATCATGATGACCATGGCCGCTTTTTTCTGGGAAAGGACAAGTTGCCGGGCTACATCGGAAATGTTCTGGTCGGCTCCATCGTTTTTACTGGCTACGATTTCGCGGACGATGCGCAGGGTCTGCTTGACTCCCTTGGCCGGGGGGATGTAATGGGAGTGGCTGTTCCCGTAGATGAGGAGGCCGCATTTGTCTCCGCTCTGGGCAGCGCTGTAGGCGAGCACTGCCGCTACTTCCGCCGCATAGTCCAGTTTGGAGACGCGGGCCGCGGAGGAGGCGTAGTGCATGGAGCCGCTGACGTCCACCGCCAGAATGACGGCCTGTTCCCGTTCCTCCCGGAAACGGCGGACAAAAGGGGAGTTCATCCTGGCCGTTACCTTCCAGTCAATGAAGCGGGGGTCGTCTCCCGGCATGTATTCCCGGAAGTCGTCAAAGTCCAGCCCCTGTCCGCGGAAGCCGGACTGGTATTGCCCGGCGAAGTTTTCCGTGGCCAGATGCCTGGCGCGCAGTTCAATGCGGCGTACGCGCTTGAGAATGTCTGAGGCTTTATCCATGAAATGATTTTCCCTGTTTGGGTTCAATCAGGTTCCGGCAAGGCGCCCCTTGGGGCCTGAAGGATAAGGGCGGGCGCGGAAGCGTCCGCCTCCTGCTGTCACGGCACGGGGACTTTCGTCAGGATGTGGTCGATGACGTCGTCCGTGGAAATGTTTTCCGCTTCAGCCTCATAAGAGAGCAGGATGCGGTGGCGCAGGATATCGTGGGCCAGGTCCTTGATATCCTGTGGAGTGACGAAGGAACGATGGTGCATGAAGGCATTGGCGCGGGCCGCCAGAGCCAGGTTGATGGTAGCGCGGGGAGATGCCCCCGCGCGGATGAGACCGCGCAACTTCACGTCCACCGTTTCCGGGAAGCGGGTGGCGCGCACCAGATCCACGATGTAGCCGCGCACGGCGTCGTCAATATAAATCTGGTTTACCAGGTCGCGGGAGGCCGCCACCTGTTCCGGCGTGGTGACCGGGGAGGTTTCCGGCGGTTTGGCGGAGCTGGCCATGAGGTCCAGCACCTGGAGTTCTTCTTCGCGCGTGGGGTAGGTGACCAGCACCTTGAAGAGAAAACGGTCAAGCTGGGCTTCCGGGAGCTGGTAGGTGCCCTCCTGGTCAATCGGGTTCTGCGTGGCAAGCACCAGGAAGGGGTCCGGCAGGCGGTAGGTGGTTTCACCCAGGGTTACCTGGCGTTCCTGCATGGCTTCCAGCAGGGCGGATTGCACTTTGGCCGGGGCGCGGTTGATTTCATCCGCCAAAATGAGATTGGCGAAGATCGGGCCTTTTTTGGCTGTGAACTGCCTTTCTTCCGGATTATAGATCATTGTGCCCAGCAAATCCGCCGGAAGAAGATCCGGCGTAAACTGGATGCGGGCAAACTGTGCATGCAGCGTGCCCGCCATGGCTTTTACGGAGAGCGTCTTGGCAAGGCCGGGCACGCCTTCCAGCAGGACGTGGCCCTTGCAGAGGAGACTGAGGATTAATCTGTCCACGAGCGCCTGCTGGCCGATGACCACCTTGCCGACTTCCGTTCTGAGAGCAGAAATCCACGATGAGTTCGCGGCGATAATTTCGTTGAATTCTCGGGTGTCCATGATTCTGATAGCGGGTGAGACAGTATGCCGGGCACTTACGTTGAAAAAATCCTATTATTTCCCAAGGGCAAATCCGGTTTTCAACAGGAGGTCTTCCCGGAAATGGGGAGCCATCATCTGAAAGCCCACGGGAAGTTCCATGCCGCTTTCCCTGACGGTTCCACAGGGAATGGACATGGCGGGGAGGCCGGCCAGGTTGGCGGGGATCGTGTAGATGTCCGCCAGATAGGTCTGGAGGTGATCCAGCGCGGAATCTCCGATTTTGGGAGCGGGAGCGGGCGAGGTGGGGCCTACGATGATATCCGCCCTGGAAAAGGCTTCCGCGAAATCTCTGGCGACCAGGGAGCGGACTTTTTGAGCGCGGGAGTAGTAAGCGTCATAGTAACCGGAGCTGAGCACATAGGTGCCCAGGATGATGCGGCGCTTGACTTCCGGCCCGAATCCCTCTTCACGGGTGCGTGAGAAGAGTTCCACCAGTCCGGCGGCGTCTTCCGCCCTCTTTCCGTAGCGCACGCCGTCAAACCGGGAGAGGTTGGAAGACGCTTCCGCGCAGGCGATGATATAGTAGGCGGCGACGACAGCATCCGCGTGGGGCAGGTTGACTTCCACCAGCTCCGCGCCCAGGCTTTCCAGCTGTTTGACGGTGTTTTGCACAGCCTCGGAAATGCCCGGATGGTTGCCGGAGGTAAAGTATTCCGAAGGGATGCCCACTTTCAGCCCTTTGACGTCACGGCCCAGCGCAGCTTCAAAGTCCGGCACGGGGCAGTTTGCGGATGTGGAGTCTTTACGGTCGTGTCCGGAGATGGCCTGGAGCAGGATGGCGGCGTCTTCCACTGTCCGGGTCATGGGGCCGATCTGGTCCAGGGAAGAGGCAAAGGCTACCAGTCCGTAGCGGGAAACGCGCCCGTAGGTAGGCTTGAGGCCCACGATACCGCAGTGCCCGGCCGGTTGCCGGATGGAGCCGCCCGTGTCGGAACCGAGTGCGGCAACGGCGGTAGCGGATGCGACGGCGGCGGCAGAGCCGCTGGAGGAGCCGCCGGGAATGCGGTCCGGGGCTTCCGGGTTGCGCGTGATGCCGTAAGCGGAGTTTTCTCCGCTGGCACCCATGGCGAATTCATCCATGTTCGTGCGGCCCAGCGGGATGCCGCCCGCCTCTTTCAGCAGGCGGATGGAGGTGGCGTCATAAGGAGCGACATAAGGGGAAAGAAGGCGGGAGGCGCAGCGCGTCGGCTGGCCCAGGACATTAATGTTGTCCTTCACGGCGATGGGGATGCCGGCCAGGGGGCTGGAAATATCCGCTCCGGCCGCGGCGTGGAGGGCTGCTTCACGGTCAAAGGAGATGTAGGCGTTGGTTGTCCGGTCCGCCTCAATGGCGTCCGCCGTCAGGTTGACCAGTTCGGCAGGGGAGAGTTCCTTGCGGCGCAGGCGGTCACGCCACTGGGCCAGGGTGCCTTGAATTTTTGACATGAGAAGGAAAGGGTAAAGACGGTTGAAAGGTGAAGGGAAAAGGAAGCGGGAGGATCAGGCGGATTCCACCACCTTGGGCGTGCGGAATTGCCCCTGGGTCTGCTGGGGGGCATTGGAAAGGGCTTCTTCCTGGGTGAAGCCGGTTTCAGGAATGTCTTCGCGCATCACATCCATTGCCGGGAGAGGATGGTTCATGGGGGCGATGCCCGTGACATCGTAGGATTCCAGCTTGGTGATATAGGCCAGGACTTTGTCCAGATCCTTGGAGAAGAGAGCTGTTTCTTCCTCCGTCAGGTCAATGCGTGCCAGCTTGGCAATGTAGGCTACGTCTATTTGGGGCGTGCTCATGGTGTAATGTAGAAAAGATGCGGAAAAGAAGGGGGCTGCCTACTGTTGTTCCAGCAGGCGGACGATCCAGCAGAAGGAAACGGCGATGGCGCAGATCAGCAGGCCCAGCAGCATGAAGTTTTCTCGCAGTTCCCGCCTCATGTTGGTGGCGCGTCCGTCACGGGCCACTACAGCACGCAGTGCCCGGTTCTGGTTGCCCTCCCGAACGCGGTCAGGAGGCGGCATGGTATTGCGGTCCAGGCGCATGCGGGTCTGCTGGGACGGGCGTTTGAGAGAGGCTTCCAATTCCTGGATACGGCTCTCAATTTCCCGTGAGGCGCGATCCAGTTCTGCCAGTTCGGAGGAACGGCGTTTGGTTTTTCTTTTAATCATGATGCGGAAGGGCTGAAAATCCAGATGAAAAAGAGGATGATGAGGGCAATCAGGAGCAGGGGAAGATGGAAGGAAAGGCCCTGGAGGAACTGGGTCATGAATTCACGGGAGCTGATGCGCACTTTGCTGGAGCGGCGTACCCCGGTGAGCACTTTGGTATGCTGCATGCGCGCGCACTGCTGGACGGCATCCGCGAATTCCTCCTCGCAGCGGTCAATGACCTGCTGGCCCTGGCTGATGAGGTTGTCCGTATTTTCAATAGGCCATTCATCCGGGCGCACGGTGCTGAGCATTTTCAGGCTGCGCGTCAGCGCCATGTGGATTTGTTCCAGTTCATTGCTTTCCTGGCGGAGGCTTTCCACCTCCCGGCCGATGAGGTCTGCGGCGTTGACCATGCGGTCGCCCAGCTCGTTCTGCTGGTCCATAAACCTGGCTTTGCGCATATGGCATTCTTCCAGGCGGCGGCGGGAGTTTTCCACTTCCTCCTTTTCCTTCCGCAATTGTTCCAGCCTCAGCTGGGCCTGTTCCATATCGGCGTCCACCTGGTCGTCTGCCTGGGAATTGTAACCGGGGTCGGCGTCCATGCGGCGGTATTGAGGGTGACTTGGTCTCATATGCGGAAAAAATAATGCGGGCCGGCGTAAGGGATTACAGCGTTTCCGGTCCTTTTTGCCGGAGCGGGGAATCCCTGCGCGTGCTATTATTTAACTTTCACAAAATAAATCAAGCCAAGAAGAAGACAGGGAAAGATTTTCCGGATGTGTTCCCGGCAGGGAATGCCGCCCTGTTTTTTCTTCCGGAGCCGTGCGTTCCGGATATCCGGGGGGGCGACAGGACGCTCCGCTTTCCCGCAAAGGAGGGGGAGGTGCGCTTTTTTTATGGTCAAGGGCATGGATTTGCTGGTATGTAGGAAGCATGCAGTCTGACACGGTAGAATGTAAGCCGACCATGTGGTTTACCGGCAGGGCGGTTATCATGGCTCTCATGTTTCTGGGGTTCGGAGTGTATTTTTATTATGATGCTTCCATCGGATACCCTCAAAAAAACCTGGAGTTTTTCATGCACAAGGCGTTCGTGGACGCTGGAGCCGTGTTTGACCGTGAGGTGAGCGGGAAAGGAGCGTCCGCGGAGGACTGGGAGCGCATTGTTCTGGCGCGCACCGTGGATTTTCCGGAGGGCTACGAAATTCCTTCCGACGTGAATCGGAACGCGGTGCCGTGGCCTGACATTTTGGCGGATTACAGTCTGATGTCCACCCCCGGCAAGGGCTGGAGCGCTGCGTGGCAATCTTATTCCGGGGAAAAGCACTATCCCATCAAGCCGGTGGACCACCCGTATGACGCCTCCAAAATTTTTGAACAGTGGGTGGCCGGGTGCATTTGCCTGGCGCTTGCCATGGTGGCTCTGTTTTTCCTGGTGAGAACGCGCGGCAGGAAAATGTCCCTGAACGGGAAAGAGGTGACGGCCGCCGGCGTGGCTTTCCGCGTGGATGACATTGCCCGTCTGGATTTGCGCAGATGGAAACTGAAGGGACTGGCCATAGCGACGCTGAAACCGGAATGCGGAGGAGCCCGAATCAGGCTGGACGGCCTGACTTACGGCGGCTTCCGGAAGGAGGATTCTCCCCATAACGCGGAAGATTTCATGAAGGCTCTTCTGTCTCTCTACAGAGGAGAAATAGTGGATTATGAAGAAATTCCTGATGCCGGCGGGCCGCCTGCCCGGCAGGAGGACGAGGAACGTGCCGTATGAGCGAATCCCTTCCACCGGAAAAGGGCGCCAATGACCGTGCGTTCGGCGTCGCCTGCTGGACGCTGGGTGGGCTGGCGTTTGTTCTGTTGCTGATGGTGGGCGTTTCTTTCAGCCTGTCTGTCCGTACCGTGGTGGTGGAAAAAGTGGTGGAGAAGCCTGTTCCCGTTCCGGCACGGGAGAAGCCGGAGCGTCCGGCCGGAGTCGTTGAGGATGGGGCGGCTGAGGAGACAGTGCATATGGCGGATGTTCCAGCATCCCCTTCTGAAAAGCCCCGTTCTGTGGAAGAAATGCTCCGGGAAGCCGATTTGTCAGATCCGGCTGCCGATTCTGTACCGGTGGCCGCGGCCGTTGCGGGAGGGGGGGACTCCGCTAGCGGGGCATCCCTTCCTGCTGAGGATCCGGACGAGGTCATGCCCCCCATGACGGAGGAAGTGGCGGAGCTTGTCAAGGCGGCTCGTTACGCCCAGATTGAAGGTGACCTCAAAGTAGCGGTCGTGAAGCTGGAGCAGGCCATGAGGCTGGAACCGGATAATCCGGTGGTGCTTTATTATTATGGACTTACCTATGAATGGCTGAGGAATGCGGATAAGTCACGGGAGTTTTTTCTGAAAGTATATACCCAGCGTGAGAAGGCGGGGAAATATTTTGCGCGTGCGGCGCGGCACCTTCAGGCCGGCTTTTCCAGCCCGGCGGATTTGCGGGGGGATATGTCCTTCGGCACTATTCTGGAATACCGGGATCCGGAATGCCCCGCCGGGGAGCGCGTCAAGCTGATGGTTCCTATTCTGATGAAGGATGGACTGAATGTCAGGCCGGAGGATCTGCGCGTCATTGTCCAGTTTTTTGACAAAGTCAATGGGAAGAAAGTGGAAAAGACGCATGCGCCCGAACCTTCTTCCCGGTGCGTTACGGAACCCGCGGATTGGGCGGACGGTGAGGAAATCATGGAAATAACCTACTACATGCCTCCCCTGACGGAAGAAGAGACGATTGCTTATGGAAGCCTGAAATATTACGGATATACCGCTAAATTGTATTACAAGGGGGAACCGATGGATTGCCATGCTTCCCCTCCCGTGCTATTTTTACTGGAACAGATGAACCAGAGTTCCCCTTCCGGACTGCCCGAGATTTATGACGGCGGTTTGCTTCCCCCTGTAGAGGCGGCTCCGGTTTCTGAGTCTTATGAATCTCTTTTGCCTCCCTGATGCCTGATTTGTCCAATGTTTGATCTTCCCCACAACTTTGGCGATTACACGCTGGTGGCATTTATTGGCCGCACGCGCGGAGGAATTCTTTATCAGGCCATCCAGCAGGGCATGGACCGTTCCGTGTTTCTGGAGTTGCTGGATCCGGACAATCCGGAGGGGGTGGGCGTGGAGGATTTTCTGATGAAGGCCCGCACGCGCGCCGCCATTAATGCTCCGGTGCTGGGCACCGTCTATGAAGCGTCCCAGGCCCAGGGATACTGGTTCGTCACCAGCGAACAGCTGGGAGGCTCATCCCTCCAGTCCATGCTGGACCGCGGGCAGACTCTGTCCATGAAGGATTTGCTGAAGGTGATTGAAACGGTCGGCAACGTGTGCGGCAGGTATGAGCGTCTGCGGACCGCTTTCAATATCATGGAGCCGCGTCACATTTTCCTGGATGACAAGTCTGCCGTGCGGCTGATGAATACGGCCGTGCCCGGTGACTTTCACGAAGAAACATCCCGCGACCAGATGAAGCGCCTGGGCATCGACCTGCCTCCTCTGGTGACTCCGGATGTGCCCGGAACCACGCGGATGCGCACCCTGCTGGAATGGATGAGAGAAGGGCAGAACGGAAAGCCGATGCAATGGGACCAGGTTATGGAGCTGGTTGCTGCGGTCCGCGAACAGCTGGGGCTTTCCCCTCGGGTTACCACCCACCGCTATACCGTCCCCGTGGAATCCCGCAGAAAAGCCGGAAAAAAGCTGCTTTGGGCCGGAATGGGCCTGCTGGGCGTGGGGATAGCCGCGGCTGCCGTTCTTCTTTTATTCCCCCGGGAGAAGGAAACCGTATCCCGTCCCCATGTTCCGGCTCCTAAACATTATCCGGATTTTTCCGCCAGCGATCATACGGAAGTCCGCGTAACTCTTCCCGGAGGAGGGGAACTGATTGTGGGAGCCCATGAAATTACCCTGGAATCCTACCGCCTGTTTTTGGACCAGTGGGCACGCCTCACTCCGGAGCTGAGGGAGGAATATTCCCACCCGGACCAGCCGGACAAGAGGACTGCCTCCCATATTCCCCAGGACTGGGAGGCTATGTGGAAGGCGGCTTCCACGCCGGGAGGCAAATGGAAAGGCAGGAAAATAACACCCCGCTCTCCCGTCGTCAACGTCACTTTCTGGGATGCCTGGGCGTATGCGAGCTGGAAGCCCGTGGCCCCCGGAGAACCGCGCTACCGCCTGCCCGAGCGCGGGGAGTGGATGGCTCTGGGGAATATGCTGGAAACGGGTGAGAAGGGGGACAGGACGCTGGTGATTGACAGATACAGCAATGATCATGATTTAAAGACCGGCGTGTGCGGCATGGCTTCCGGCGTGATGGAATGGACTTCTTCCATGGAAAAGGATCCTGCGCGCGTGAAAGAGCCTCCGGGGCCGGTGGCCTGCGGCGGAGACTGGAGGCAGCCCGGTATCTCCAACCGGGTGGAATACCTGCGCTCCCGCGGTGAAAGCCGGGACAACCTGGGATTCAGAATCGTGCGGAATGTCCGCTGACCCGTTTAACGACAATACTTAACATATCAATACCATGAAACATATCCTTGCAATGCTGCTGGCCCTTCTGGGGGCGTCCGGGGCCCTGGCCCAGATTTACGTGAAAGTAGTCCCGGAAAAGAAGACGTTCCTCAGCGGGGAAGCCATGTACATGAGGCTGACCATTACCAACAATTCCGGCGTGCCGGTGGAGCTGAAAAGCCGGGAATATTCCTCTTGGCTGGATATCCATGTGGAGCATTCCACTGCGGGGGCGGAACTCCCCCAGTCCAAATTTGCCCTGTTTCCGCCTCTCAAGGTTCCTGCCGGCATGAGCGTTTCCCGCAAGATTGACCTGCGCCATTTCTATGACTTGTCCCGTGAGGGCAACTACCATGTGCAGGCCGTTGTAAAAATGCCCAACCAGAAGGACATGTTTGCTTCCCAGAAATCCCTGTTTGCCGTCCGGACGGGAACACCCATGTGGTCCCAGACCGTGGCCATTCCGGCCAGTGCCAAGCGGTGCACTTTTTCCATTTGCACTATTGCCGTGCGGGGAATCCAGAAATTGTATGTGCAGACGAAGGATCCGGATACGGGAGTGGCCTACAATGCCGTGTGCATCGGTGACTGGCTGGGGACCACGCGTCCGCAGTGCATGGTGGACGGCAAGGCGAATGTCCATGTCTTTTTCCCAACTACCCCCATGCTGAGCGCGTATTCCCGCATCAATTACCGGGGAACCATGGAAAAGCTGCAGTACTATAAAAAGGTGGTGGGAGCCCCCTCCATGGTCTTTCTTCCGGACGGAAGCGTACGTGTGACGGGAGCCGTCCATTATGATCCTACCGTGAAGCCCAAGACGGTGCCGGATGCCGCTGATGTTCCCGGCATGTGAATCCGTCCTGTTTCGCCGGATGCCACGCAGGGGAAAAGGAAAGGCAAACGTACTGCTTCTTCCGTACCGGGAAAATAAGATGTTCCGGTATTTTCCTGAGCTATTTTCCCGGCTGGGGAGTGTTTTTCAGGATGTTTTGCACGCTTTTCTGCACAACGCTGATGGGCAGGGCGTAATTTTCCGCCCGGTTCACTCTGGCGATGTTCATGCCGATGAGTTCCCCCTTGAGATTGAGCAGCGGGCCACCCATCAGCGTGTACCGGGAAGGGGTGTCATGCTGGAGGACCATAGGGAAATCATCCCTGCGTTTGCTGAACCCGCCGCTGATCAGGTCATTGGAATCCTCAGGAGCGTTTCCTCCCAGGGCCTGGCGTCTGGAACCCAGCGTGATGGTGTAGGATAACCTTTTATCCTTGCGTTTGACTTTCAGTGTCACTCTTTCTCCAACTTTTTTCCTGGACAGAATGGGGGAAACGGCATCCAGAGCAGTAACGGGCGTGCCGTCCACCGCCAGAATCTCATCTCCGGCCTTGGCTCCGGCCTGGGCGGCGGGGCCGTCCTTGGTAACTTCCTGAATGGTACAGGGGGTGCCGAAAACGACGCCCAGGTAGGCGGTGTCTCCGTTCGGGATAGGGCGCTGCTCCGCGCTAAGGGTTCCCAGCTGGGGCCGTCTGGACGTACGGGTAGTGGAGCCGTTACTGACTACCAGGGTTCCCATGGCGGCATCATTGCTGACAGGGCCGGGAGCGTGCAGCCCGGCGGCTTCCACTTTCACTACTGCGATGTCTGTGGACGGGTCCGAGCCAATTTCCCTGAACTGCCCATATTTGGAAGAACCTACCCGGATGGTCAGATCCCTGTAAGAATGGAGTTCCGAGGCTTTGGTGGCGATGTAGCCGTCCGGGCTCAGCACAATGCCGTAAATCACAACATCGTGACCGGAAAAGAAAACTGCGCTCAAGTCCTGAAGACGTTCGCGGATGGGCTCGATAGTTTTCAGAACGGCTTTCCCGTTGATTCTCTGTTCAAAATCCAGGCTTCCGTTATTTCCTTCCGCCAGAGCGGGGTGGAACAGGGCGAAAACCAGGGGAGACAGGCAGACGCAGAAAGGAAATTTCATGATGGCTGAGTGGAGAATGGCTGGCTGTCCTGTTCCGGTGGCGGCGTCAGGGAGGTCTTTCCTTCCGCTGTCTCCTCCGTCAGAGCGTCGAAATCTTTCATGGGCACGTGCAGATTGTCTTCCAGACCGGAACCGACTCTGCTGTGAATGCCAATCAGCTTTCCATCCAGGTTGAAAAGAGGGCCGCCGGAATCCCCGCGAATCAACTTGCAGTCCGTCTGAATGACGCCGTTCTTGAGGGAAACCACCCTCCCCAGGCGCACCATCGGGCCACGTTTCCGGTCCAGCCCCCCGCCGTGCCCCAGCGCGAACACCCAGTCCCCCACACGAGGCATTTTTTCCGCTTTTTCCACGCAGGGCAGTTTTTTGTTCAATTGGGATGTGATTTTGGCCATGCCTGCGTCCGAATTGCTGTTTTGCGCCGTGGTTTTTCCCGGAAGGCGCGTTCCATCCGGCAGGATGATTTTGAGCGTGGTTCCTTTCTTGTCCACAACGTGGGCCGCTGAAAAGACCAGGCCTTTTTCCGAAACCAGGATGCCGGAGCCGCTGCCGTTGTTTAATTCAATGCAGACCAGGGCGGGAAGCACCCGGGGAAGCATTTGCTGAAGCTGGCGTTCAATCCGCTGCAAATCTTCTACGGATTGCGGGGTGGAAGCCAGAAGGCCGGCTCCATCAGCGGACTGAGCCGGCGCTGGCGGGGCCAGCAGCACTGTGCCGCAGAGAATAGCGGAAAAACAGGGATTCCGGAGAGCCGGGGTCATGATTGCCGGTGATTATTGCCCAGAGACGGAAGTTTCCGTCTTCTGCTGCTGGTCCTCCTGTCCGCCGCCCACCAGGGAATCATGGTAATACACGCCGATAAACAGGCCTGCCAGCGTAATAAGGGTGATGAGGAGCTCTTTCATGCCGTCACAGCATAGAATGTGTATTCGCGTCTGACGAGAGAATTTCATTGATAAGCCGCATTTTGATGCAGTTCGGCAGAACGGGGATGAATGCGGATGAGAAAATAGCCAAAATAAAGGTTGCTTTTTCCCGTGATAGGCGTATAAATCCCTCAGCGGACGTTTCCGGTTCGCTGACTCATTTCAAGCGGATGTAGCTCAGGGGTAGAGCGCAACCTTGCCAAGGTTGATGTCGTGGGTTCGAATCCCATCATCCGCTCCAACAGTTTCTGTAAGAAAACCTACGCAAACCTTGATATTGCTAGGGATTATGAATAAAGTACACGTAAGAAAACTTACGCAATCCATCTTACAGAACCATTACAGAAGATATTACAGGTATGAATAAGCCTTTTTACAAGGGGCGTCTGTCCATCAACAAGGAAAAATCTTCTCCTTACTGGATGGTGACATTTCAGGGGCCGGACGGCAAAATGCGGCGGCGCTCCACGAAAGTACCTGTGAATGGCGGAGAATTTGAAGGAGACCGCATCACGGCTAAACTGGCGGAACGTATCGCCTACCAGCGAGGCGTGCAGATAGCCTGCGCGGAGGCGGAAGAATACCAGGCGCACAACAATGTTTCTGTGCGTTCCTGGTGTGACGATTATGTGAGGCGCAAGGCGGCGCTGGTATCGGAAGACACGGCGCGGAACGCCAGGACGGCCTACAAGCATTTCTATGCTTACCTGGGCGGACGGGCTGATGCCCCGCTGCGCCTGATTACCAAGGCGGATATCAAGGGCTTTGTGGCAGCCCGCCGGGAAGAGGTGCGCCAGAAGACGGTAGCCAAGGACCTGGCCGCTCTTTCCCAGGCATTCGCGGACGCCGTGGATTCGGAAGTAATTGACCGCAACCCGTGCGCCGGCGTTTCCATTCCCCCGGACCGCGCGGGCGAGAAGCTGCACAAGGAAGCGTTCACCATGGACGAGATTCGCTACATGATTGAGCATTTCCCTCCCCTGTGGAGTTCCGCGGTCCGCTGCTCGTTTGAAACCTTTGGGCAGCGGCTGGGGGACATACTTCGCCTCAACTGGAATCAGTTTGACTGGGAGCGCCGCGTCGTTCGCTTTGAAACGGGCAAGACGGGGCGCTGGATGGATCAGCCCATGAGGGAGGGCTTTTACCAATGGGCCCTTGCCCGCTGGAAGGAAGCGGGGGAACCGGCGGACGCATTGCTTCACGCGCCCCTGCTGGCTTTGGGGGATGGAGCTTCCGCCCAGTTCGGCTTTCTATTGCGCACCCATGGTATCGGCGTGGTGCATGGAGCGGCCGGCGGCCGCAGACGGAGGATGAACAGCAAGTCATTCCACAGCATCAGGGCGACGGCCGCCACGTTGTTGCAGGCATCAGGCGTATCGCAGGGGCTGGCCATGGAGCTGGTGGGGCATGATTCTTCCGCCGTGCATAGCGTGTACATCCGCCCCTCCGCAGAACAGCTGCGGTCCGCCGCGGATTCCCTGCCGGAGTTGTAAGGTTTCCGGCTGTGTGACACCGTCACTCTTTCTTTGATGCAGTTGTCTTGCCATGCTTTCAGGCATGGACAGGCATACTGTGTTTACTCTCGCCCTGCAACTGATTGGGACGCAGGAGTATAAGAAGGATTCCCCTACACAGCACCCGTGTGACGTATGGTTCAATCCCGTATTGCGGACGGCGTGCGCCCGTTTTAATTGGACGTTTCTGGCGCGCGAAACAGTGCTGAAACGCAGAAAGGATGCCGTTGTAGCGCCGGGAGTGGCCTTGTTTCCTTACCCGGACGGATGCCTGAAGATTACCCGTATGAGGACGGAGGACGGGGTTGATGTGCGTCTCCCCCGCTTACAGGCGGAAGGTATCTTGATAGACGAAGACGAGTGCCCGGAGACGTTGCGCGTGAATTACCAGAGCGACCTGGTGGCGCTGGGAGGGACGTTGCCGGATCACGCGCCGGAGTTTTGCGACGCGGTGGTGTGTTTGCTGGCCTGTAGGGTGTGCATGGCGCTGACGAGTAATGCCAGGCTTCAGCAGGCGTTGGAAGAGCGGGCCCAGGCTGCCTTTCTGTCTGCGATTGCTACCGACCGGCAGCAGGACGGCAGCAAGGCGATCGACCCTGTCACGCGCATCATGAAGCAGAATATTTTTAGAAGGAGACGCTAAAATGGGGTTTGTCAGTAATATGCTTGCCGCGGATGTGACGGCCAGCGGGTATGATGCCAGGAAGAAGCAGACGCTGGCCTACGGCCAGGCGGCGAAGAACAGGGCCTACAGCCAGGCCAACGGGGTGGAACAGGCGGCACGCTCCAATGCTCTGGTGGAGGGATCCAATATGATGACCATGCGGGGGAATCAGCGCCGGGCGGTTGGCAACGCCAGAGCACAGGCGGCAGGAAGCGGCTTTACCAGCGAGGGGACGGGGGCGGCGACTGCCGATGCGGTGAACAGCCTTTACGAGAAGCGGATTTCCGACATGGCTCATGAGTCCAGCACGGGTTCTATCAATGCGGTGAATCAGGCTATCGGTCTGCGCCGGCAGGGGGATGAGGCAATGAGGGCTGCGGAAGCGGAAGCCGCGCAATACCGCAGCATGGCCAGGGGTACGCGCATGGGGATGTGGTTGAGCGGCGCCGGTTCTTTGGTTGGGGCGATTGATGGGGGGCTGAATGCTTATGATGATGCCGTAGAATGGAATGAGCGTCCAGATGTCCAGAGCGGAGAGGTGAAGCCCGCAGGCGTTTGGAAGGATACGACGATAGGAGCCATGAATGGGATGGGTTGGGGTAGTTCCGCCGCGAATGCTTTTAATCCGTATATGTCTTCCTTCACGTCCCAGGGGTGGGAAAAGAGTTTTTTGAAAGCGCTTGGTTATGGACAGAGATGAAAGCTTGATTAACGGGCCGGGGGTGCAGCCTCCGGCGAGTGTGAATGTTCCCATGCCACGCGATGTGACAGGGGATGCCCTGCGCCGGGGGGTGGCCCAGGTGGGACAGAATATCGACGGGGTGTTCCGGGAGATGGTGGAAGTGGAGGATTCCACGAAGCAGTTCGAGCAGGAAAGGATCCTGATGCAGACGCAGGACGAGGTGGGCAGTGAAGCCAGGAGGAGGCTGCAGCTTCCCGACGGGGATCCGGAAGCGTTTTTCGATGAGAGGGGGAATTTCAGCGAGAAGGCGTTAAAGAATTTTGCGGCTCCTTATTTGAAGAGGCTGCAAGGGATAGGCAGCGGGATCCTGGATCCTGACCTTGCCCGGAAGATGCGCTTTAAGGCATCTGTCGCCGGGGACAAGATGTTGAATGATTTGTTTGACAGCGGCAAGGATGTGGCGAGGAAGAAGCAGGAAACGGCCTTGAATTCCAGTTTGAAACTGGCGGAAGAAACGAATAATTGGGGATGGTATGAAGACCTTGTTCATGAAGGTGTAAGAGCAGGGGCTATTGATTTTGCTAAAGGGCAACTGCTAATTGTTCAGGGAAGAAAATCCAGATATGCGAATGAACAGGAGAATTTGAAAACAGCCCTGTTTTCCAGCGCGGCGGCTGATCCTGTTCGCACGGCAGCAGCCATTAACAAAGGGTTGTATGATAATCTGAATCCCATTGACTTGGACCGGGCCAAACGCGAGGTACGCAGCCGGCTGTCCGATGTAGCTACTCCTGCCCCTTTAACCGCAGAGGATCGCCGTAATATTCAGAAGAAGAATATTGACGCCCTGAAAAAACAGCTTCCTAACGGAGCTACCGAACAGATGTGGAAATGGGCCCGCAATGCTCAAAAGAACGGAGGACGGATCACGGAACAGGACAAGGTGGAGATACGGGGAGCGTTCAGCATGGAGCTGGATAAATTGCCTGTCCCCAAGGATCGGGACGAAGCGAGACAGATTGCCTCTAGAGTAGTACAGAAGTGGGCCAAGCTTGGAGCTTATGATGGAAATGAAGAATATATCCGAGCCGTGGTGATGGATAAATTGGATTCCCGGATGGATGCCGCCAAAGGTGCCCGCAGGAATGATATTGGGCTGGTGTTGCGCCATATTCCGGATGATGCGTATATTCCGAACAGATCCGCTTCCGTTGAGGAAGCGTACAGGAAAGGCGATAAGAAAAAGATTCAGGAGAAGGAGGCTGCCAGAAATCTGGTGGAGAGCCAGATTGAGGAACATGTGCGCGTCCAGATGGCGTATTGGCGAGAACGGAATCCTGAAGCGAGCATTCATGATGACCGGATGCAGATTTTCCTGCTTGCGGCCGAGAAGGCCAGGGATTTGAACGAATACAATCAGCAGAAGAATTTGAGTATTGTCGAAAAGTCCAGGGAGATTTCTCGTGCTTTCGACAGCGAGGCCCAGGTGGGAGATACCAGGGAACAGGCACTGGGTTCCGGAAAAGATTTCATCGACCGGAAAAACAAGGAGTGGAAGGATTACCAAGAAAAACAAGTTCCCTACACGCCGCAGGTAGAGGTAGTGAAGGACAGTGCCCCCTTGGCCGTGTCCATGTCTTTTGTGACAGGCAGGCGTGCCGGGGCCTATGTGCCCAAGGAGATGTACCAGAAGCTTGTTCAGAAGTACGGAAGCCGCCCCTGCCTAAAAGCCACTATGGACCAATCCAAAGCTTACAACGAAGTTCCTGTGGTAGGGTTTTATGAAGGCCCCAACAGGGGCATTGAATTTTCCGGCGACGAGTACGGCAACCGCCTGATCATGCTTGCGGGGGATAAAGGGAATGCGACCGTCCGGTTTGCTCCAGAAGAGGTTCCCGGCATGATCGAACCCGGTAATATTGATTTAAGCTCCCGCCCCGTCGTCCGCAACTCCGACGGCTCCATTAGTACAGTGCGTTCTATTTCCGTGGAAATGGACGGGAAAGAATACCTGATTCCTACCGTTTCCGAGAACGGCAAGGTTCTTTCCGATGACGATGCCGTGAAGCAGTTCAAGAAGACGGGCAAACACTTGGGCGTGTTCGATTCTCCGGAGGACGCTACGGCTTATGCCAGACAGCTTCACGAGGATCAGGAGAGTTTTTATGCTCCTCAGCGACAAGGCGCAATCAATGTGCTGAACCAACCTGTTTCCTCCCCTCAAAAGGCCGCCCAAGTGCTTTCCCCCGCTCTTCAGCAGTACGAGCCCGCTTTCCGGCGGGCCGGGGAGAGGTACGGCGTGGATCCTGATTTGTTGATGGCTATTGCCATTCATGAAACGGGTAACGGAACCAGCTCTGCTTTTCGAAACAAGAAGAATGCCATGGGCGTGAGTCCGAACGGAGGAGGCCCGCGGTCATTTGAAACGGTCGAGGCCGGCATTGACTACATGGCTCGGCAACTCGCCCGCAACTACCTGGGCCAGGGGCTGACGACGATTGAAGCCATTGGCAAGAAGTACGCTCCCCCCGGAGCTTCCAACGATCCCAAGGGATTGAATTCCCACTGGGTGAAGGGAGTTTCCGAGTATTATTTTCAACTTAAAGCTTAACAGATAACCATGTTTGAAACAGATTTTTTTCCGTTGGCGCAGGAGGCGAAACATTCCGACCTTCTTCCCGAGTCCCTTGACCATTTGCAGGAGAATGACGCCCCTACTTCATTGCAGGACTGGGGACAGGTGCCGGGTTCCCGGAAGCTTCCGGAGTTCCGGCCCGACGAAAGTCGCCTGAAGGTGTTTTCCGCGCTGGCCTTGGGGGATGACTCTGACGAAGAAGCAAAAGGGTTGGTGAAAGCAGAAGGCTTGAAAATTCCTACTACCTCCGATGAAGAAGCCTGTCTGGGGCTGGATGTATGCGTTTCTCTGTTTGGGGTGGATCAGGCCGCAGATCCGTATCTGTACTGGACCCGGCAAGGCAAGGAAGCGCCGCGGTTTAAGGATATGGGGGAAGCCCACCGCGCTGTGTGGCAGGATTTTTCCAGCAAGACACGCAAGAGGTATGCTGATTACCAGCAGAAGAAGGCGGAGTTTCAGCGCGGCCTGGAAGAGTTTGGCCGGGAGCTGGAAACAGCGCTTCCGGAAGCCGTCCTGCAGGGGAAGACCCTTTCCCCTGATATGATGGAGAAGGCAACACGGTATGGACAGGCCGAGAAGGTAACGGGCAGCCTGCAACGGGCCCGCGCGGCCGTTGACCTGATCCGTGGTGTGAACCGCGGCGGCGCTTCCTACGGCGCTCATGAAGGCGCCGTCCATGCGGAGACGGAAAGAATTCTCCAGGAAGAGAACAAGGATGGCAGTTATTACCGATTCCTGGGCATGGAGTTCGGCAAGCCGAAGACGGAGGAGGAAGCAGAACAGCAGGCGCGGGCCAACCTGGGCAACAGCTACGAAGTGACGCGGGAGTTTATTTCCCACCTGGCGAACGTCCTTTCCGACGAGGACGGACAGTTGGATGAAGGAGCCCTGGGAGCCATGATGCTGGCCCTGGACGCGGACGCACAGGGTCAGCAGACGATTGACAGCCGGTTTGTGCGCAACACGCTGGAAGGTCTGAAACGCTGGGGGAGCGAATCCGCTGACTTTTTGAACCGCTACGGCATGAGGGCCTTTGATTCAGTCGGCCTTCTGGCTCCAACTTGGCAGGACGATCTTCAACGCTACAACGACCCCCGCATAGAAGTCCTGAAAGACAATCTGGCCAAGCTGGAAGACAGCCGCCTGACGGCCTCAGACAAAGCCACCTTTTTAGCCGGGATGATGACAGATCTGGGCACCGTGACGGGGGAAAGCTCCCCGGCCATTCTCGGCGGATTCATCAACCCCGCGGCTGCAGCCATCGCCTTCATCCCCTCCGCCGCCAACCGGAGCATTGCCAGCAACCACGCGGAAGGCAACCCCAACGCGGAACTCACCGGCCTCATTGAAGGAACCTTCGAAGGCGTGGCGGAAAGCTTCTTCGGCGTGGCCACCAAGTCCGTTCCCATCATTGGCAAAGCTCTGGACAAGGCCGCTCTGGGCCTGATGAGCCGCCCCGCGCTGGGCAAAATCGCCTCCAAGGTGCAGGGCAATGTCTATCTGCGCTACCTTTCGGACCGCGTCGTGGCGGAAAGCCTGGGCGAGCTGGTCGGGGAAGAAGTCATCAGCCAGACGGGCAGCTATCTGACCATTCAGGCCATGCGCCAGATGGGCGTGGACATGAAGGACAAGCAATGGGTTCCTTTCTCCACGGCCTGGGAAACGATTCAGGACGAGCGTCAAAGCACGGCCACGGTCGTCTATTGCGCCGCCCTGGGCCTCATGGGCCTGAAGGCGGACATGAACGCCGCCGCGGCCTTCTCCCGCAGCCGGAAGAATCTGGAAACCGTCGGCCTGAAACCGGAAACCTCCTCCCGCCTGGCTCTCATGGCGGAACAGGCCATCAACAGAAAAGCCCTGCTCCAACAGGCAGGGGACGCCAACGCCGCGGAAATTCAGCGGACGGAAGATGAACTTCAGAAAGAACTGCAAAAAGCCTACCTGGAAGAAGTCGTCAATGAAGACCCCGTCAAGCTGCGCGACCGCCTCCGAAAGAATCATGAACTCTTCATGAGTGAGGTGGAAGCCCAAGCCGCCCTGCGGGAAGGCGTGCTGAAGGCGGCGCTGCGTGAACAGGGCGTGCTGGACGTGGAAGAGAGCCTGACGGGCAAGAATGTGGTGACCGTGGAGGATACCGAACAGGCGGAGAAGGACCGCGCTTCCTGGCAGGACGGGAAGATGCCGGAGGGGTATGAAACGCCCGTGAAGAAGGTGGAGTGGACGGACGAGCAGCTGGCGGCCTATTCCCAGTACGCCATTGGGAACGAAGGGTTGAAGCGGATGAAGGCCATCCGGTCCGCCGCGCTGAATCTGGACATGGCCGCGAAGGTGAATGAGAAGGATTACGCCAGGACCCTGCCGCTGACGGAGAGTTCCGTACCTGTGGCCGCCGAGCTGGCCAGGAGCAAGGGGGCGATGACGATTGACGTGCTGCGGGCTTTGTCCGAGGCGGCGGCCAGGGAGGGAGAGAACGGCCGCAGCGTGCTGCCCGGCGTGAGCAACGCCGCCGTGCGCGCCATGGAGGGAAGTTTCATGAAGCGGTTGCAGTGGGAGGCCCGCAGCGGCGATACGGCCGGCGCGTCCCGGATGCTGGCGGGCGAAGGCGGTGCAGCGGCTATCCGGCTGACGGCCGGCGAGGGGCCGGCGAGCCGCATTGTGTATAATCCGGGGCATACCCTTTCCACGAATTTGGCGGAGGACGTGGTGGAGAGCATGCTGGTGGATAAGCTGCAAAAGGAGGGAGGCATGGACGGCCGGGGCCATCTGACGGATGCCGGGAAGGATTGGCTTTCCGCCATGCACCGGGAGATGCGGGAAGTGCGCCGGCAGGTGCTGGCGGCTACCGGCAGGGACATCATGCCCGGGTTGGAGAAGGCGGAACCTTCCCTGATGAACGTGACGGAGTATTTTTCCCACCTGTCCCAGAGCGCGTTTTACCGGCAGGCCGGGAAGTACGGCCTGAATGACGCGGCGATGCGGCATGTGAAGTTTATGGATTCCGCGCTGATTCAGGCGAAGTTTCTTAATGATATGGGGGCGGGTTTTGCGAAGTGGGCGGACACGGAGGCGGGCCGAGCCTGGCAGAAGGAGGGCGGGACGCTGGCCGGATTGCTGCAGGAAACCGGCCATGAGCTGGCGGATTTGTACACCAACAGCCGGGTTACGGCGGAGAATGTGGCCGCCGTGGAAGAGGCCCGCATGTACCGGAGGGCCAACGGGACCCGGACCGTGGAAGATATCCGGGAGGAACTGGAAGAGGCAGCCCAGGAGGGAACGCCCGTCACGCCGGAATCCGAGCTGGAAGCACAGAAGCCGCAGGAAATCCCGGCGGAAGAGAGTATTACCGGAGAGTCCATCCCGGCGGAAGCCAACGAAGAAGCGCCTGACGAGGATCCGGAGAGCGGGCAGTTTGTGCCCCCTCCCGGAAGCGTGATTGAAACCGATCCCGAAGGCAAGGGCCGCGGCCTGGAAGGAGGCCGGTATGCGGAGGACGGCGTGGAAGGTTCCGTGATCGGCATGGTTCCTTTTTCCTCCCTGGTGTTTTCCGAATGGCCTTTTTCCAGGTTTGCCGCTGCGGACGGCATGGCTGAAGCGCTGCGGCACGCGGACGGCCGCATGGAGGTGATTATGGGGGGCGCCCTGCTGCGGCAGGATGAGCGGGCAAGGAGCGTGAAGGTCCGCGTGTGGGATGCGGATGCTGCCCATAATGAAGCCTGGGCCCGCGGAAGGGTTTTGGAGCAGATAGCGCTTGCCGGCCTGGCGCCGAAGGTTTTTTCCGTCCGGGATTATCTGGAGTATTACCGCCACCTGTACCCGGCCGGCTTGCCGGGCAAGGAGACTCTGGGGAAGCTGGGCAAGAAGGCCTTTCAGGCCGTGGCGATTCTGGAGAAGGCGGCGCCGGAAGTGGTGCGGGATGTGCTTTCCGGCGCCGTGTCCGCGGCGGATGCCTACGCCGCGGCGGAGACGGCCTCCACGCAGGAGGGACAGCGGTTTTATCTGGATCAGAAGGCCGCCGACAGGAAGGCGAGCCTGGAGTACCTGACTGCCCTGACGAGGGCCTGGGAAGCCGCGCCCGGGACGGACGCGGATATGCTGCGCAGGCAGGCCCGTTATGTCGTGGCCGCCCGCAAGGAGATTCGCAAGGCTGTTGCTCGCCTTCAGGATGTGCGGGGAGAGAAGCCCCGCGCCGTCGCCCAGCGGGAGCTTGGCATCGACCTGCCCACGGCGGAGGCGGTGGCCGACGCGATGAAGAGGCTGGGCCTGCTGGACGCTTCTTTTGACGCGTTTGAGGCTGATTTGGATGTTCCGGGGCGCGCTGCGGAGTGGGACGGGAAGAGCCCGACAGGAGTTGTCGGCAGTTTTTTCCAGACGCGGGAAGAGGTGAAGGAGATGAAGGCCGGGACGGAGGCGTCCGAGGCCGCTGGCAGAGCCGCACGGGAGCGGGACCGTCAGACGGAACAGGATGATGCACTGATGGAACAGGCACGCAAGTTGGAACTCCCTGCCTCGAAGAAGTGGATGAAGCCGCGCACCGTTCCGCTGACCGAGGCCCAGGCGCAGGAGGCGATTGTGAAGGCGTTGCAACTGACGGCCCGCAAGGGGGGGAACGGCGATAGGCTTACCCAGGTTCTTCATGAGTTCCGCGACGGGCGGGAGTATTTTGTCAGCACAGACGGGTTCAGGATGAGCATTGTTCACCGCATGGCGCCGGATGTCGGCAAGGAGGGGGATTTTGAGTTTCTGGGAGGGGCTAAAGAGAGCGGCGAAGGGTGGACCCCTTATAGCTGGCAGCAACTGGTTCCGCCTCTGAACGGGCAAGGGACGCGCGTTGACCAGGTGGACCTGTCCCGGTTTAATTTTCTGGAGGATGCCCGGAATGGAAAGGACGACGATGGTAAACCTGCATTCCGCACGCGGGACGGATGGCGCATCGGACTGATCAACCACGGGAAGATCGCCGTGCTGAATCCGGAATACGTTGCATCCCTGTTGAAGCAAGTCAAGAAGCTGAACCGGGAACTGGGGATGCCCAACCAGGCGGAAGTAACTTGCCCGGCTGATCCTTACCATGCGGTGCGCTTTGATATAGGTGCCGGAGAATGGACTTTCACCAGTGTGTTGATGACGGTGCGAGACCCCGAAGAAAGCTTGCAACCAAAGGACATTGTCCTGAATGCCTATGGTGAACAGGCAAGTACCCTGGAAGCCTCCCGTCCCCCAGCGGAAGAAGCGGACGGGAAGACGGTTCCCGACAAGCTGGAGGATGCGGGGCGTGAGATCAGGGCACACAAGGACAGGTACAGCGACAGGATTACCGAGCCGCTGAAGGCCGAGATGCCGGAGGATTTCAGCAAGGTGACGGCGAGCAGGTATTTCCCGGAACCCGACTGGGAGAAGCTGGTCAATGACGGCGTGAGCCAGGATGTGATTGTGGCCGTGGCGTTAATCCGGAATTTGCTGCCGGACAAGCCCAGGGGGAGAAAGGCGTCTTACTTGGGGAAAGAGTGGCTTAATGCCATGAAGATGTACCGCCGCAGCACGGCGGAGTTGTTGGAAGGTTCGTTGAAACCGGAAGAGTTTTTTGCGATGCTGGCCAAGCAGGGCGAGAAGTGGGAACGTCAGGTGGATTTGTTCAGGGGGCTGGGTTATCCGTATTGCCTGAAGGCGATGGGGATGCAGCTGTCTACGTGGACCAGTTACCCTGATAGGAAGGTGAAGTGGCGCGTGGAGCGTCACATGAAAGGCAGGGTTGTGATTTCAGGTGATGGCGACGTCCGCATGTATGATACCAAGGAGGAGGCGATTGAAGCTTTCCGCGTGGCGGCGGCTGTGCAGTCGGCTCTTGATCATGAAACGAAGCAGAAGGAAGGGGAGGACGGAAAGAGCGAAAAGAAGAGGAAGGACGTGAAGCTGACGATTCGTTATTACAACAGCGGACCGAAGAAGGGCGAGTATTTTATTTGCCGGGATTTGCCCGGCAGCGCGCGCATTAAGCTCAAGGATGGCCTGGCTTCCGGGAAGGAGGCGCGGGAATATATGTATGCGCACATGGACGAGCTCCAGGAGAAGCTGAGACGAATTGCCAGGAAGCCGGATGTCATGCTTGAGGTGAGTTCTGAACGGGTGGGGGAAGATTACCGCAACGGGAAGAATGTGGATAACGCGATGCTGATGGAAACGTTTGGCATTAACGGGATTACTTACGGGAATTGGGTGAGCGGTCCGGAACGTCAGGCCAAGCTGAATGCGACGTATGATGCGTTTTTGGATTTGGCCCATCTGCTGGGGATTCCGCCGAGGGCGATTTCTTTGAACGGCAGTCTTGGGTTCCAGTTCGGCGCGAGCGGCGTAGGGCGTTATTCGGCTCATTATCGCCCTGCCGACGTGAGCATCAACCTGACCCGCAAGAAGGGGGATGGTTCCCTGGCGCACGAGTGGTGGCATGCGCTGGATCATTATTTTATGCGTGCTCACGCGGGGATGAATATGGAGCTAGCCAGCAATCATACCCAAAGCCGGATTGCGCCGAATTCTGCCCGGAGAACCGAGGATGGGGGCTTCCAATATGATTATCAATATTCTACTCCCGGCATGAATGAGGACGCAGGACGGGCGTTTGCAGAGCTGGTCCATGCGATTCAACGAAGCAGGTATGCCGAGCGCAGTACGGCGATGGGCAGGCAGTATTGGGGTTCCAATATAGAAATGACGGCAAGAGCGTTCCAGACGTACATTGTGAAGAAGGCCAGGGATGCGGGGGTTCTCAATGAGTATTTGAGCGCGTACCAGAGCAAGGAGGTATTTAGTGAGATAGACAGGGAGTTTTTTGATTCCACGGGGATTGACCGGTATCCGTATCCGACGGATGAGGAGATGGAGAAGCTTGCCCCGCTGTTTGACAGGTTCTTTGCCGCGCTGACGCACGTCAGGCAGGAGAACGGGAATTACGTGACCTTTTCCGTGACGGATGCGGAAGATATGGGCTCCCCTGCCGAGACTACGTTTCCCATTGTTTCGGCACAGGAACAGGGCCTGTTCCTGGACGGGCATTTTGAGGCGGGCAACGCCGTCATTACGGAACCGGGAGTGACGTTTTCCATTTCCGCCCTGCATGCTTCCCCGCATTCTTTCCGGAAGTTTTCTACGGATTATATGGGGCAGGGAGAGGGTGCGCAGGCGTATGGCTGGGGGCTGTATTTTGCGGAGTCAGAGAAGGTGAACCGGGATTATCTGAAGAAGTTTGCAAGAGATAAATATTTCATTGAGTGGAGGGGGCGGAGGTTTGACGCCTGGCACGGTTCAGACGAGTTTGTCGAAGCTGTTTTGAAAGATATGGGGGTCTCGGAACCAACCCGTTCCATGAAGCTTGCGATATGGCAGCTGGCCGTTCCTGTTTTGGATGATAATAGAGAAGAAAAACTTGATTACCTCAATCGCCAACAAAACTATGCCGAAAGCACTTTGAGGAGCAAGCGGCTTTTTGAGACGGAACTTCAATATGAAAGTAAGATTGCAGAGGCAAAGGAGCGACTTGCTGTTATCAAGTTTTTGAAAGAGAGGGTTGGTGATTTTTCCAGAGGGTCAGAAATTGTTCCCGCTTCCAATTACCGGGTGGAGCTGAATGTGGATGATTCCGAGCTGCTGGGCTGGGATTACGTGGACGAGACGGTTCTTGCCTTGTTGAAGGATTCCCCGGTGGAAGAGGTGCGGTATGCTTTGGAACGTGCCGAAAGACGGGCGGATGACCGCGGCGAAAACGTGAGAGGCAAAGACGTTTATCAGGAGTTGTTTGATGCTTTTTGGGATGGAGAAGATGGCACGAGGCAGGAGGCACAGAAGGCTGCCAGCGTGTTTCTGCTGTCCAGCGATATTAAGGGCATCAGGTACGCAGACGGACTCTCCCGCGGGAAAGCGGAGGAAGAGCAGACGTATAATTACGTGATTTTTAATGAGAAATATATTAAGATTACGGCGTTTGCGGACGAGTCCACCGGGGGAGCGTGGGTGGATTATGAGGATCCGACAGCGAGTTTTTCCGTAACCGCTCTGGATGGGGACGGCACGGTGTTAAGGCCGGAAGCTTTCATCACCCGGCCTGACGGGAACCCGGACTGGTTCACCATTCCGAAGCGCAGAGGGCAGGCCGCCATGCCGGTGCGGCTGCTGGCAGGCAAAGACATGGGAGAACATAAGGGATACGGACTGACGCACATTGCCGCGTCCAGAGACTTGGACGGATTGTGGGCCCGTGTCACTCCGGAACGGTATTTGTCCAATATCCTGGCAAACGCCAGCGAGCTGTATTTACAGGGAGACAGGGAAATATTAGTGAAAGGCAAAAGACCTTCCTCGTGGATAGTGTTGCAGCTGGTGAAGGAGGATGGGTATTACTCTATTGTTACCGCGCATCCTGTGAATAATCCAAATAAGAAACCTCAAGGAAAGAGGATCCCCTTTGATGGGCGGTTCTCATCAACACCGGGAAAAGAGGCGACCGGGGTCTGGGGGCTCGAAGAGAAATACTCTTCTGGCGGGTTGCCCTCGAAGGGCGGCGCTCTTGGCAAGGCCTCTCAAGAAGCGATGACCGCAGACAGGGGATATGCCTATTCCCTACCACCGGGTGCGCATGTTGTCAATATCAATGACGTGCGGCTGCGCTTCGACGACGGGCGACAGATGAATGCGGGGGGAGCCGTTTCTACGATGTCCCTTGCCCTGATGGATGACGGCCTGGATACGGCCCCGCACCTGAAGGAACACGTGGTTCAGCAGCTGATCGGCGACGTACGCACGGCGGTGCGGCGGTTTAACCGCGTGTTTGCCGGAAATACGGGCGTGGAAGCCGCAGCGCGGGAGATGGGTCAGGCACAGGCGCTGCTTGGCATGATCAATAAGTACGCGGCCAGGGGCTACCGCCCGCGCCTGACCGCCCAGATGCGTTATGTGGAGGTGTACGCCCGGATGCTGGAGAGCGGGAAGATTCTTTCTTACGGGAAATTGAACGCCCAGGAACTGGAATCCCTGAAGGAAGATCTGGAAGCGGAATTGTCCGACGCCGTGGATGTTTCCGCCCGCGGGATTGCGTGGGAGGCCGCCGAGGGCGGATTGTCCGGAAAGCATGAGCTTGAACGGCTGGAAATACAGGCCCGGCAGGAGGTGCGCGATTTACTGGTGAGGGATTATGCCGGCCGCAAGCTGGACGAGGTGGTGCGCGATATGCTGAATCAGGGGGCGGCCCAGCTGGAGAAGCAGCTTAAGGACGAAGAGATGGCGCGTATCGGCAAGCTGCTGGATTTTATCAGGCCGCGCAGGGATCCGAAGACCGGCAAGCTGAAGAAGGGGCTGATGAATGCCGACGCTTACCGGAGGGTGGCGCGGATTACCCGCATGATGGAGGCGCCGGCGGAGAAGAAGGCCGAAGAGATGGAGCGGCTGAATGTTCAACTGGCTGGGGACGGTTTGGCGGAAGCCGATCATGACCGCATTGCCCTGGAGCTGCTGGACTGGTCCGCCTATGGGGCGCTGGAGAGCATGAGCCTGGATGCCGTGAGGGCTGCCGGGGAGAGTCTCCGGGAGTTGGTTCTGACGGAACGGAATGTGTGGGAATCCAAGCTGGAGGACGAGAAGAGGCGCCTCAAGAAGGTGGCCCAGGATGCCGCGGCAGTTCTGGGCCGGGCGGATGCCACGAAGATGCGCCAAATGACGGAGAAGGAGGAAAGGACGTTCCGGAAGTTCGGGGTTATTGGCCGCCATTTGATGAGTTTTTCCCAGGCGATGTATGCCATGAGCGGCATGCCCGGCGTCATGAAGGATCTGGCCCGGGAAACGCTGGATGCCGTGGCTGACGGGCATGTCGCTCTGACGGCCAGGGAGAAGGCCGTCATGGACGAGCTGGAAGGGTTCATGAAAGAGGAGCTGGGGTTGAAGGAGAAGCGGCAGAGGGCCGATTTTATCCAGGGCCTCAAGAAGACGATTAAGACCGGGATTGTGCGGGAGAAGGTAAGGGTGCACTCCCTGGATTTGACCGTGGAGGAAGCCCAGCGCTGGATTTCCATGAGCAGGGAGGAACGGCAGGCAGAGCGGGACCGGATGCGGGAAGAGGCGGAAATCAAGGGTTGGGCCGTGGAAGCCATGGTGGAAGAGGATGATGTGCTGCCGCTGAAGGAGGCTGTCCATTCCGCCCTGAATCCTCCGCCGCGCATTGACGGGAAGAAGGGCAGGAAGAGGGAGCGCGTCCAGGTGAGGCGCGAGTTTATGGAGAAGCAGGAGCCGCTTGAGGCCAGCGCAGACCAGCTTCTTAATGTCATTCTGACCTACGAGCAGCCTTTTTATGAAGAGAACGCACGCATGAACGGTTATACGCCGGAGGTGCTGGATGCTTTGCGCCGGAAGGTTGGCGCCGACGCGCTGGCCTTCGGTTACAAGATGCGCGAGTTGCTTTCCGATAGCGGGGTTGCCGAAGAGTTTGAGCGGCGTGAAGGGGTTCCCTTCCCCGCGCAGGCGAATTACTGGATGAGCCGTTTCCATGATCCTTCCCGCATCAATCAGGACCGGGATGCTCTGGATATGGAGACAGGGACCGGAACCCGGTACGGGATGCTGGTTCAGCGCGTGGACCACAGACATGAGGTTGATTTGAGCCTGGGGGCAAGCAATGTGTTCCTTGCCGCCTGCACCCAGCAGAATAATTACCTGATCATGGGCCGGATGACGGCGAGGTGGAGGCGCCTTTTAGCCAATAAGGAGTTCGCGGGGGCTTTGAAGCAGAGGCTTGGGGATGGTTTGTTTTCTTCCCTCAGGCAGATGGTTGATTTGTTTGACGGCGCCGGGGTGATGGAGGCGGTGACGCAGCGCACCATGGGCAGCCTGCTGGGCATGATTCAGAATGCGCATGCCGTGAGCGTGTTGTCCGCCGCCCTGACGACGATTGCCAAGCAGCCTTCCGCCCTGATGCACGCGGCGGCGTTTAAGTCTCCTGCCAGAGTGATGAAGCAGTTGCTGTTGGACCGGGCGGGCGCGGGCAGGATTTCGTTTGCCGAGATGCTGCGCAAACCGTTTTTCCAGGCGAGGTTTAAGGATGATCGTGTGTTTGTGGAGCTGATGCGCATGGGGGCCAATGCGAAGTGGACGCGGATGGCCGGCATGGCCCGCGTGGGGATGCAGGCTCTTGAGCACGTGGATGTGTGGTCTAATTGTGCCAGCATGACGGCGCTGTATAACCTGACCTGGCAGGATTTGGAGAAGGAGAACCGCGCGGCAGCCGTCCCGATGACGGAGGAGCAGATGGAGGAGGTTTGCGACAGGACGGTGAAGAATGCCCTGGAGCTTGTCGGACAGCCCCAGCGGCTGACGCAGCGTTCCATGATGGCGGCGCTCGGGAAGAGTAGTTTGTGGGTGCGGATGAGTTGTTACATGGGTAGCGAAGCGCTTAATAAGGTGGGCATGAGCGCAGCCATTGGAGAGAAGGCCCGCGCGGAAGGGGATGGCGTGGTCAAGAGGTTCGGCAAGAAGATGCTGTGGCTTTCCACGATGTCCGGCGTTGAGCAGGTTATTTTGATGCTGCTGGATTTGATGCGGGGCAACGGTCCGGATGATGACGAGGTGCCGGAGTGGCTGGTTTACAATTCCCTCACCGGGTTGTCCGGTCTTGGCTTGCTGAATACGCTGCCCATTCTGGGGCCGACGCTGGAGGAAGCCAGCGGGCAGCTTAACAAGCTGATTACCGGTAATGGCAAAGGCTTCATTAAGACCGGCTTGCTGGACGATATGCTGTTCAACCTCCGGGGGTGGATACGCTGCGTCAGGAAGTTCGGCGATGCGGATAAGATGAGCGGCGAAGAAATGGCCATGGCGATTCACAACCTCGTCCGCCTTGGGGCGGCAGGAACCGGATTAGGCCGCGGCGTCAACAGCACGATGCAGTGGACCAGCACGTTGAGCGGTACGCTTCAATCCTTCTCCGCCGTTGGGAACATGCTGCGCCCCCTTCTTCAGCGCGCAATTAACGAAGAGAAGCAGGAGAAGAAGGAGCGTAGGGAAAGGATGCGGAGATGGTGATAGCAGTGCATTTAGAAAAGCGCATGTTGACGTATGTAGCAACGAAGCGCTTTCTTTTCGTTTTTATTTAGTTTGCCGTTTATGTACTTGTAGCAGCAATAAGACAGCATTTCTTCGCTTTTGAGGAGCTTCTTTACATCGCTTAAATAAATGGAGGAAATAATGGCATCCGTGGCCCGCATTCTCATTTCATTTATCTTAGTGCGCCATAGATACAGAAGTGAAAATATGGCAATTGCTCCAAAGGCTATCGATACCGGAATTTGTACATAACCGCCATGATAGAAGGGAGCATCTTCATCATCAAATAAAAAGAGAGCGAAGAATAAAGCAATGAATATTAGGCTTATCGCACATGGCGTTATTTGATATGAAAAAGGAGGATGATATACTCCATGAGCGAAGAATCCTACTGAGAGTCGAGGAAAATATCTTACAGGGAAATGTGTTTGCTGATCATTACTCCATTCCATTTCGCAGTAGTCACGCATGATTGTACTGTAGGTGTATGAGAATACGTGATCACGGCAGCAATCATATGCTTGGTTGATTATGAAATAATGCTTAGGGTCATTCCATGCTGTGACAGAAACCGCTAGAATCAAATTTTTCTCCTCATCGGTTAGTTTACGGTCAGGGTAAATGTAGCTCTCGCATTTTTTTTCTGAGAAATAAGCAACACGTTCAAGGAAATCCTTGTCATCATCTGAGTAGGATATTTTTGACATAAGCCTGATATAGCATTACGTTAAGTGCAAAACTAGTGGAGTTTACTTTTTTGTTGATAACGCGCAACAAAAAAGCCCCGGCCCGAAGGCCAAGGGCTGAACAGGAGCGCTTTTCTTGAGCGACCAGGCTGCTACCATAGTCTGGCAGCAAGCGAGACGTAGCGACTCTACCCGGACGGGGCAATCTTATAGGGGTAAGTAAAGAAAGACAATAAAAAACCGCCCGCGTTTCCCAACGTGGACGGCTAACGGAAAATAAAAAAGAGAGTTTACCTATAACATATCTCCCCGGAGCGTCAAGCTTTCTCCCACCTGTCCAGGGTTTCTACGTATAGAGCGGAGATTTTGCCGCCGTCCATGGGTTCGATGTCTCCGAAGGCAGGGTTGATGGGATGGAGGGTGTATTCCATTTTGCCGGTTTCCGGGTTTTTCCTGCAGACCAGTTTTTTGAGCGTCACGCCGCGTTCATCATGGTATTGAACAATGGTTCCGGGTTTGGGGATGGGGGGGATGGTGTATTTTTTCATGATGACTACGGAGCCGTCCGGAATGGAAGGTTCCATAGAGTGGCCGTTCACGCGCAGCAGGTATTCTCCTTTTTCCAGTTCACGGTATAGCCGGATGTCCTGCGGAATGGTGTCTCCATCCGCCAGGTTGCCGGCGGCAATGTTGCCGATGATTTGTCCCTGGGCTTCCAAGGGGGGGGCTGTGAATGTTTTTACCGGGGTAAACTGTTTGTGGACTGCTTCCGCTTTCCTTTTCTGATGTGCCTTGGCTGTGACTTGAAGGATATGGGAAACCATATCCTCTATAGTTTTTTTTGCTTCATCCGCCATGGCGCGGAGTTGCTTTTCAAAGTCTGGCGGAAGCTCAAACTCAATTTCTTCCTCCCCTGACATCAGTTTTTCAATGAGTTCCATTTTTTGAGGGACGATCGGCTTGCCAGCGGAAAGCCAGTTATCAACTGTTCGCTTACTGACTAGCGTTTTTTCAGCTAACCACGCGCGGTCTCTCCCTATCTTTTTGAGCCACGTTTTGATGTCTTCTGCATTAAGCATGTCAGCATTATGCACCAGAAGCGCATTAAGAGCAATAGAAATATTTATCATAGATACACCTAAAACGAAAAATAATATTGACTAGATTTCGTCTCTGGTGCATTTTAAGGCTATCAACAGAACGCAAGACGCGAATATGATCATCGACCTGAAAAAAGAAACGCAAGAAGTTCGGGAGTGGTTCCGGGATGCGCAGGCCGCTACAGGCTTGAGCGGCCGGGCTCTTGTTATCGGTGCCATCATGGATTTCCGCCAGAAGGCAAAAGAACGTACTCTCCAACCTCGAAAAAAGAACCCCGAACCCAAGAAGCCGGCAGCATGAGAGGAAACCTTTTACTGCACGCTCCTGATCTCGTGATCTCCATAAAGGTGCTTGATGGCCGGTGGAGTGAGCACGAAGGATTGGCAGTAGTGGCCTCCACTCGGAAATATGACGTCAGGGTGAAGAGCGACAAGCACTCCTTTGTCAATCAGCCTCCCTGTAACTGGGTTGTATGGGTCAAGGAATTGTTGGATAGTTCCCTTGTTCATATATCTGGAGATGATTTCCTGTTCGTTTTCAGTGAGGGTTTGGAGGGTTTGCTTCACACGTTCTTCTTTCGCTCGTTCCTGGGCCGCTTGGCGTTGACGCATCCTTTTCTTTTTCCGGAGCTCGAACATATATACCCCAGCGGTAAAAGCCCGCTTACTGATTACTACAACAAGGCTGCTGAAACTCACAAGAAAGGCGAACCCTATCATGTGGCCATACTGGTTGCGCCATTCATGAATGTGAAGCCATTGCGCCATTTGCTCGGGCAGCCAGAGGATAAGGGCGCATGCGCACATGATGATGGCTGTTGTTTCCTTTCGAGTTACGAGGTCGATCAACTGCGAAAGAAATTGGAATGGCTGCATGCACAGGAGAGTACCCGATAACCCTAACTATTTCAAACCTAACAATGATGATTATCGAATACGACAACGAAGATCGGTGCATCCGGGTGAATGGAGAATACGTCGCCATCCGGGAAGCGGAGGGCCTCATGGACGATTTGACGCTGGCGATTGACCAGTGGGAAGTGGATCACGCCGCGCAGTGCGACAACCCTGACGGCCATATCGACTGAACCATGGACGAAGACATCATTGAAGAATTGAAGCTGCTCGGCTGGCACGAGCTTTAATAATGAAAATATTATGACCTACCCTGAATCAGAGTTTTACGACTGCAAGACCTTGGCCCTGATGTACGATTCCGACCGGGATGTGATCAAGCGGACCGTCCATGAGTTGAAGGACAAGGGGCATGTGATCGAGATCCTGTACTGGGGCAAGCAAGGGAAGATGAAAGTACACGGCAAGCAGTTCCGCCGGGCGTTGCTCCGTGAATATGGAGAAGGAGGAGTGAGTAGATGAAGACCTTGTTCCAATTCCTGGCAGGTGGAGCCTGTGGCCTCTTCGCTGTAACCCTGTTCTGGCTGGCGGTGGAGTTGGATGACGCCGAGCTGCAGGCCGGCAAGAGTCCGCATTCCGGGTTTTGCCCGGAGTCTCCCTCCCCCATGAAAGCTTTTGACGGTTTATCAAAACCGTCCCGCCCTCACGGCATGAGGAAGCAATAACCAATAGAAAATACATAATATAATGATTACAAGTAATATTGATGCAGCATCGGAACCTGTCCAGGCAAAGCCTTTCGATACGGGCGACAGGGTGATGTTAAATTCCCAGCTTATCATCACTATGCCTAATCGCGGCAGAACCTACCGTTTTGCCCCGGAAGACGAGTTTATTGTCGTCCGTCGCAAAGATGAGAGAATTTTCTATGTCGCCTTCATCAAAGCTCCCTGGCTGGGCGTTTTTGAGTTGGATGACGAAGGATTCTCCCTGGCCGAAGAAGGCTAATGATTCCTTCCCGCCTCCACCCGGGGCGCGTCGATTGATTCTGACAGACAAGGTAAAATAGTAATAGTTAATTGATAATAAATAAAAATAGAAGAAATACGATTATGATCGCTATGAATACAGCACTACTGACAAACGAAGAACCCCTCTCCCGTTGCAGCGGGAAAGGGGCGGATGTTGTGAATAATGGCAAGACGACTGATCCTATCATTGCTCACAAGCCAGTAAGTACGACAGACGGGAAGCCCTGTCAACCGGCAAAGGCTGCCAGGACAGTCCGAAAGCCCGCCGCCCCCAGGAAGAAGCGGTATGATGAAGAGGATTTGGTAGCTTTCGGAGAGAATGCCTGCATGCTCCGGGGCGCGGCCGAAGCCATTCTGGATATGTTCCACGCCCTGTATTACTGCGACGACGACCAGAAGCAGATTGTCGACAGCGTGAAGGAATCCTTTCTGGATGCCGCCATCGTTCTGGCGAATGCGGCGGAGCTATTTGAAGAGAATATTCCTTTCAAGGTTTTGGACAAACGAAGAAAGACTTTCTCTGCTCTGGTTGAAATAGATGAAAAAGACAGTGATGTTCTTGCCGCGTTTACTGCCATCAATGCCGGCCGTATCCAGTGGGATGAAGGAAAGGTTTACATAGACCAGACACGCTATTCTATGGCGACAGAACTACTCAACCATGTATTGGAAAGCGCCAAGAAGTCCTTCTACCTTGCCGCCGACGCGACTTCCAATCCCTCCCTTGCCGCAACACTTGCTTCCATGAAAGGAGGAATGAGGTGATGAAGGTTGTTACTCTGAAAATACCTGTCTCTCAATCTATGTATGATACCGCCAAATTTGCGGTGGAAGATGGGTTGGCGAGAATCGAAGAAGAGTTCCTAGCTCGCGCTGCACTCAAAGGAATTTTCTCTGATTTTTTTGAAGATAGGCAACTACGCCTGGACTTAAGCGGCTATTTGGACGAGGCGATTAAAAACGTCTATACCGAGGAACTTGCCGGGGAAACCCGGCAAGATTCCAAGGAAGGTCAATGCGAAGGCTGTATCTGTGCGGATTGTTGTGAATGCTCACGCGGAATGACCGACATGTACACTCCCAAAAAAGGAAGGAGGGACCGGGCATGACTCCTGAAGATATGGAGAAAAAACGCCGGATATGGAGAGATTACAAGCTCCGCAAAAAGGCAGGGCTCACGAAGACCCAAGAGCAAGCCGAACGAGAGTCCATGGCGATTTTGCGTGCCAATCAGGCGGCAGAAGCTGCCAGAAAGAGGGATGAGGCCGCCAGGCAGAAGAGGGAGAAGGAGAAAAGGGCGGCAGAAGAGCTTGTTGCTCAAACCGAGCTTGAAACCCTTAATCGTGTTTGCGGAACCAGTTTTTGTTATGGCCAGTGTGTTCTGGTAACATGCGGCAGGAGAGCCCGTGTGAAGGGAGCTACTCCCAGCAGGTTACTGGTGCATCTTTTTAGCGGGGAAGTTTTGTTGGTTTCCCCCCATGATGTATGGTCCATGGTGGAGTTGAGCAAGCAGGCCGTGTTCGAGTTTGAAGAAGCTCCTGGGAAGATCTCTAAGAGCGGTTCCGTGGACGGGGCCGGACGGGTAAGGCACATGGTAGCTCCAGGTGGTTATGTTTGAATAAGAGAAGAAAGGAGGAGAAAAGTGAAATCCACCTACATTGACCAACCAGGCCGCGGCATCCGTGCTGGAATTGAAAATGAGACAGCTTGTTTTCCTATGGAAACACCAGAACAGGAAGAGCGCCGTTTCATTCAGGAGCTTTGCCGCATCAAGGGGGAACTGGGGCGTACAGGCCGCTACGGCGTGTATTTTGACCTTACAGGCCCGGAAGTAGAGTTTTGGGTAGAAGAGTTCGGCAAGCCGGGTTTTCTGCTCCACGTCAAACACCAGGACGCCGGCGCGGTGCTGGATTACGTCCGCAAGAGGTGTGCGGAACTGCATTTAATCGAACAATGGCATCATCAAGAGTAATACGAAAAGGGTTGCGTTCTTCGGACGTGGTCGGACAACTTTCTTTCAAGGAAATTTGGCTTTATGAAGGCTTGTTGTTCGAGGCGGACGACTACGGTTTGTTTGAGGCCCGCAGCAAGAGTCTTCGCCGGGATATTACGGGAGAAAAGGAAGATGAATTCACCGTGGAGGAGGTAGAAGCCTTTCTTCAACACGCGTCAGATCTTGGCCTGGTGATTCTCTACGAGGTGGAAGGAAGGCGCTATGGATGGGTACAGAAGTTCCGCCAGCAAGTCAGAGCAAAACGGTCCCTTTTCCCTCCGCCTCCTGGATATGTAATCCGTGATAAGAAATTGATTGCAGTTGATAAGCACATGCGCAGCACATGCTTATCCGGTGATAATCAAATGATGGACAAAAATGAAGAAAACGCCTCTGTCAGTGAGTTAGGCGAAATGCTTAGCACATGCACAACAAATGATAATCATCTGCCAGCAAATGTACACTTAGACGAAGACGAAGACGAAGTAAAAGACGAAGTAAAAGACGAAGACGAAGTACCCCCCCTTACCCCCTCTCCATGCACCGTGGAGGAAGTCGAAGCTCATTTGCAGGCCGCGGCTTTTGCGGGGCGTGTGCGTTTGGTTCCCGACCAGATACCGGACTGCGCCACGGCCTACTGGGGAAGCAGGGACGCCGTCAACTGGACCCGCAACGGCATCCCCGTGACCAAATGGCAATCCGACGCCATCAGCTTCGCCACCAGCTACGCCCTCAACCATCCGCCGCCTCCTGAAAATGGAAATAGCGACCCCTTCGATCCAAGATTTAGAAAAAACATTTAACCATCAAAAAGAGAAACCATTATGCAACTTACAGAAACACAACTCAACGCCGAAAAGACCGTTCTTGGCAACTGCATTGACGGAGCCGACAAGGTGGCCGCCCTGATCGAACAGGGCTTCACGAAGGCTCATTTTGTCCTTCTGGCCCATCAGAAGGTCTGGAGCGCTTTTGAGGCGCTGGCCAGGACTCCGGAAAAGGTCAATATCACCGACCTGATCCAGCACCTGGAAGCCGCCGGCGAGCTTGAATCCGTAGGAGGTCACGCCGGGCTTGTCGAGCTTTCAACCAGCTTTGCCTACCATTTCCAGTTCGAGCCCTCCGTGAAGATTCTGGTGGAAGCCAAGAAGAAGCGGGATGTGGAATCCCTGTTCATTTCCGGGCTGGAAAATCTTCAAAACCCAACCCTGACCAAAGACGAAGTGCTGGCGGAAGCCGAAAAGGTGATGTCCTCCTTACGGGAAAGTTACGGAGTGGCCCAAGTGGCGCGCATGGCTGATGGCACACAGAAGGTGGTGGAAGGGTTGGAGTTTCGCATCAAGAATCCAGGACAGACCAAGGGGCTTCCTACCGGCTACCCCTCCCTGGACAGGATGCTGGACGGCTTACAGAACACGGCTATGGTGGTCATCGGAGCCCGGCCGGCCGTGGGGAAGACTTCCTTCATGACCAACATTCTGTACAATCTGGCCGCCGAAGGGGTGCCAGTAGGCATGTTCTCCCTGGAAATGTCCAAGGAGCAGTTGCTTGAACGCACGCTTTTTGGCATGTCCAAAATCAATGCGGCCAATCTGCGCCGAGGCATCAAGCTGACCAAGTGGCAGCAGGATGCATTCACCAACGCGGTTCGCAAGGTAAGGAGCCTGCCTTTCTTCGTGGACGACCGGGGCGCCTTGAGGATTGACCAGATCCAGGCGACCGCCCGGCGCATGGTTGCGGACCATGGCGTGAAGTGCATCGGCGTGGATTACCTGCAGCTTGCCAATCCTACCGGACGCCAGTCTTCCCGGGAACGGGAGGTGTCGGAGATTTCCGCCGGCCTCAAGGCTCTGGCCAAGGAACTGAACATTCCTGTGATCGTGCTTGCCCAGTTGAACCGGGAAGCGGAGAAACGCGCCGGGAAGGAAGCCGGGGTTCCCCGTGTGTCCGATTTGAGGGATTCAGGGTCTATCGAACAGGACGCTGATCAGATATTGTTGCTCTACAGGCCTTACGTTATGGACAAAAACGCAGATCCGGCAGAGGCGAAAATTATCGTCGGCAAGAACCGTTTCGGGGAGATTGGTTACATTGACCTGAAATGGGATGCTGCCGCCACGACTTACAGGGAGGTTTAATTCATGATGCCTTTGAACGACAGGAAGATGCTGCACCTGATTGTGTTGGCGGGAGATTGCGCCGCTTGCGGGGTGACTCCGCCGCTTCAGCCTACCATGTGCGCCGTGATGAGGATGCTGGGGCTGCTGGGAGCCATGACACTGGCAGAGCTGGCTAACGTTATCCCCTGTTCGGTCGAGGCGTTGCGCCAGCAGTTGAGCCGCCTGATGCGCTGCGGCCTTGTGGCAAAGCAGGTCGAAAGGCGCGATGGAAAACCCGTGGGCATGTACAAGCTGACACCCAGCGGAACCATTACCCTGCAAGGCTGGATGGCCGACACGGAAAAGTTTCTCAAGAGATTACAAACCCAACCAGAAAGGAAATAGAACGATGGAAATGCTGAATACGAAACAATACGAACTGGCCCATGCCGTAGCCGCAGGGGAAGACCACGTGGAAGCTTACATGCGCATTTACGGGGCGAGCCGGGAGACGGCGGGCAAGAATGCCAAGAAGACGCTGACCAAGCCGGAAGTGGCCAAGCTGCTGGAGGATTTACGCGCCGCCGATAAGGCGAGTGTGGAGATGATTAAACGGGAACTGACTGCGGAGCTGCTGAAGGACAGCCGCAATGCGACTCTTCCCGCCCGCGACCGATTGGCGGCTCGTGCGCAACTGGCTAAGATTTACGGGCTGGAGAAGTCGAACGTGCATGTTTCCACGGATGACGAGTTCCGGCAGGCAATTATTCAGGCAGCCAAGGGGGAACCCCTGGTGAAGCCGCAGGCAAAACAGTGAGTTCAGAAGAGTTCAGGGGAATAAAAAGCCGCCCAGTAACCCCGGGCGGCTTTATTTTATTAAATAAGGGTGGCTTTATATACATGCCAGATATTGCCCAGCATATCCTGGCACCATGTGCCGTTGTCATCCTCCCAAAGCAGGACAATGGCGCTTACTGCAAGTTGATATGTTTGTGGAGATTCCTTGTTTATATCTTTTTTGGAAATGACTTCCAATGCTTCAAAGTTCAGTTGCATCCATGTAGCGTATCATATTGGCGCAAATGGTACGAAATGAACGGCAGGAGGCATGAATCTGCATGTTGTCCCCATGAAAGCGCCTGATCAAGGGATGAATGGTTATTTTCAACCATTACTTTTTTGTGTGACATCGTCACGCTTGCGCGGGTATGGCTTCTCTCTCCATGATGGGGTCATGAACCTTGACTTTCTAGGAGCAGAGCAGAATTTCACCGTGCTGGAGGGCAGCCAGCCGACTTACAGGCTGGATTTCATGGATGATTCCGGCAATTCCCTTGTTCTGGATAACGTGACCTTTGACGGCCTCCTCACGGCGCCGGACGGGACGGAACGAGCCTTGGATATTACGCAGGCAGAGAGCGGCAATACGCTGATGGTCGTGTTCCCCGTGGTGGATGTGGGTGTATATTTGTACGAGCTGCGGGCCACCAGCGAGGGCGGAGACCGCTTGCGGCTGGCCTACGGGAGGCTTGGGGTGATGGGCACCAACCTGGAGCTTGCCCGCGTGGAGGACGACACGGAGGTGCGCCGGATGGCCGTGAGGGTGCCCGGCAATGCCGCGGCCCACTGCATGCTGGAATGGCGGGCGGTGACGGATGCGCAGCGGGCGGCCCAGGACGCGGCGGATTCCGCCAGGGAGGCCCAGGAGGCTTTGGACGAGATGGAACAGGTGCGGAAGGATGCGGAAGATGCCGTGAAGCTGGCACAGGATTCCCTGGGCAAACTGAATGCGCTGGATGCCAGGCTGGCGGAGGTGGAAGGGCATATTACGTCCGCTATCGTTCCGAATCCTGTGACGAATACGTGGTGGATTTGCGGGAGCAATACCGGCTATCAGGTGACGGGAGATCCCGGCAAGAGTCCCAGACTTTCCGCTGTCGGAACGTGGATGATCTGGAATGTGGAGACGCAGGAGTGGGACGATACGGAGATTTCCGCCGCCGGGGAGGACGGACACAGCCCGTATGTGAATGCTGCGGGCCATTGGTGCACCTGGAACGTGCTGACGGGCGAGTACAGGGACACGGGGCTTCCTGCCGCCGGAAAGGACGGCATTGACGGGGCCAGGGTGCGCCGCATCATCGTTCCCGGCAAAGACCATATTCCCCAGAGCGGCGAGACCTGCAACGGAGGGTTTTATTATTATTGCCCCTGGTATGATGAGGCGAATGATCGCCATTTTGACGTTTACGCCTGGCTTGAGTCTGATGACGGGTCCGGCAGCTGGGTGTGCGTCGGAGAGGCGAATGATATTGCGACGGCGGAGATTTACGGCCTGGTGCGGCTGGGGACGGATACGACCGTGCAGGACGGGGCGCCGGTGGGTAATGACGCCGCCGGACAGCTGAGCGTGCCCCATGCGGATTTCACGACGCCGGGGACGGTGAGACTTGCAACGGCGGATGTGCTGGCGGAAGGCGGGGCCGTAGGGTTTGACGCGGAGGGGCGCATGGTGGCCCAGCCCGCGGCTTATGGACGTTATGGGACGATGAAGCCTTCGGCCAACACCGTGCCCGGCACGTGGTGCATCGGCATCAACAGCGACGGTACGGCCGGCGTGAATTGGGCCGGGCTTCATAGCGCGGGCGTCGTCAAGCTGGGAAGCCAGTTCGGGCAGAGCAATCCGATTCCGTACCAGCAGGGGGTTGGGGCTACGGAGGATCACAAGCTGGCCAATAATTTGGTGTTCGGCGGAGCGTTGCAGCACATGAGCCCGTCGGCATGGGGCAGCAAGCACATGGATTGGCTGGACAGCCAGATGAGCAAGACGCCGGAGTGGTTCGGAGACGCCTATTATTTAGGGTTGGCAACGTCCGGCCAGTTTACGCAGAGCCAGACCGGAGGTCTGGAGCTGCAGAGCGCCGCGGCGGATTTGCTGGCCGGGGTTTTTCTGGCTTCTTCGTTAGGCAATCCGATTGACGGGACGGCGGCGGACGCCAGGGGCAACGCAGTTCCCACGGCAGCGCAGACGGCTGATTACCTGTCCCAGTTCTATTACAACAAGAGCGAAGTGTTTACGAAGGAGGAAACCCGCGGGCATGTGGCGAAAGAGCTGAAGCCCTATGCGACGCAGAGCTGGGTTGAGGGGAAAGGTTACGATACTGCGGCGAGCGTGGACAACAAGCTGACCGGGTATATTCCCAAGTCTCCACGGGTGGAGCGCATCGAGGTGTTGACCAGGGAAGAGTACAATAACCTGACCGCCCGCGACGCCAAGACCCTGTATATCATGGCGGCGAGTGTTGCATCCTGATTTTTTACGACCATGAGAGTTTCCAACGGTACGAGATTCATCAACAGCTTTGTGGAGAATGTCTGCCTGGGCGATGCGGCGGTGAGCCATGTGTGCCTGGGGGATAGCCAGCTTTACCCGGAAGATACGTCCAGCATGCGGAGGCTGACGGTGGAGCTGCCGGCGGCAGGTTCACTGGAGTGGGCCTACTGGGTGCACGCGGTGGCGGCCGTGCAGGATCTGGTGACGCCGAAGCGGTATATGCAGCTGACGGCGGGAGGGGAACGGTACATGGTGCATTCCTCGTTTAATGCGCTGCCTTCCGTGATGTTTGAGTCCAACGGCGTGTTCCTGTTTTACCCGGACGAGGGGGCATCCCTGCATTCCGTCAGTCCGGGGGATTCCGTGGAGGTGAAGGCCGTGATTCCCGTGATTGACGACGCGCCCCTTTCCATCCGGGAGCAGGATGGTTCCGGCAGCCGCAGTTATTCCCTGCCGTTTTTGCCCGGTACTGGATTGTTTGTTCAGTGGACGAAGGGACAGAAGAAGAAGAGCGCGGGAACCTATTTCACCCTGTCCGGTTCCGGCAGTGGGCTGGCCCATATTCAGGGACAGGGGCAGAAGAACGGGCACGGACGCGGCGAGACGGTGAGTTCCGTAGCGTGGCCGTGGGCCTGCCGGGTGGCGGACGGTTCCACCCATTCCTGGCTGAATGCTTTTGTTGACAGAGATACGGGGATGCTCCTGACGATGCAGGGTTACAATTCCTGCAATGCGCTGATGGGCCGCCCGCGCTATCCGGCTTTCATCAGGACATTCAAGCTTAAAGTCTTGTCTATCGCTTAACATGCAAACGAGAACATGCTTCAACGGAGGGGAACAGAGCCCGGAACTTGCGGCCCGGTGTGACCTGGACGCCTATATGCGCGGATGCCGGGTGTTGGAGAATTGGGTGGTTTCGCAAATGGGGGGCGTGAAACGCCGCCGCGGGATGCGTTATTTCGCAGACGCCTTGAGCGAGCATAGCCGTCTGGTTCCTTACGTTTATTCCTATGCGGACGCTGACGGCCTGCGCTTTCTGGTGGAGATTGCCGGCGATGTGGTCAGGGTGCTGGATATGGAGGGCGCCGAGGCGGCCCGGTTCACGGACGGCGAAGACGGGATGGATTTTTATTTGGATCCTGATACGGTGCGGTGGCGCCAGCTGAATGCTTTGTTGTATCTAACCACGCAGGATAACCGCCCCATGGTGCTGAAGAGGGACGGGGACGGCGTCTGGACGCTGGAGGCGTGGGAGTTCAAGCACCACCCCTGGCGATACGTGAATGAGAAGCGGGACCATCCGCTGGTGCTGACGTGCAAGCCCGTGTTGGGGGATGTGCGCTATACGGTGGAGTTCGACCCGGAGGAAGAGCCCAGAGAGAGCGCCATTGAGAGCGCGGATCTGTTGCGGGCCAGTTTTTGGCTGGAGCAGCAGGAGGCTTTCGCCAAGGGGGGAGACCTGCGCCGGAATGTCATTATCACAGACGGATTGCGGACAGCTTCCAAGGGGGACCGCCTGGCCGTCCATACCGACACCACCGTCAAATACTACATCTGCAAACAGACGCTTTCCGCAGATGTTTATACGGAGGGGTTGGATGAGCCCGCTTGTTATCCCGATTGTTTTGTAGAGGCGGAGAATTTGGACGGGTTTGAAGGAGTGACGCCCGTTTATTCCGTCAAGGATGTGACCGGGAACGGTTTTGTGGATAAGGGCACGAAGGTGGCTATCAAGTCCGGATACTGGGAGTATTTTACCTGCATCCGGGATTTCACGGAGGAGGATATGGTGGATCTGGGCACGGGGTTCGGGGATTATCCGGGTTATTTTGTGCGCGGTCTGGCCGTGGGGAATGCTCTCACCTGCCGGGGAAAGTGGGAGTTTTATTGTTCCGGTTTATGGTACGGCAGCTACGAGGTGCGCAAGTGCTATGATTCCGGCGATCTGGGAAGTGATTGGGAGACGGCCGGCACAAGCTTTTCCCGGATTGGGGAAGCCAGCAATACGCAGTTGACGGGGGACGAGAGCGACGAAGAATGCTTCCTGCGCCTGTTTCTGACGCGCAGCAAGTTTATGGGGGCTTCCCTGGCGTCCGGGTTTCCGGCGGATAGTTGCGGCAACCGGCTGATTGTGCCCGGCTACCGTCACGATATGGTGCTGCGGGCAGTACCTACGCTGGATGATGCCGGCGAAGTGGCCGCCGTGGAATGGTCCTGTGAAGACAAGGTTCCCGTTGAATGGGTGGGGCGTCGAACGGTTCATAATTGGAGCTGGGCGGCTTTTTCAGAACGATACGGGTTCCCGCTGCTCTGCGAGGTGTATAATCAGCGGCTGGTGTTCGCCTCCACGCTGGAGCAACCGCAGACCGTGTGGATGAGCCGCACGGATGATTTCAACAATTTTTCCACCGGGGACAGTGATGACGCGGCTTTGGCGCTGACGATGGCCACTTCATCCCAGAATCCGGTGTGTTGGATGATGGCCCAGTCCCACCGCCTGCTGCCAGGCACGAGTGAAGCGGAGTGGGTGATTTCTGCCGGATCCAGCCAAGGGAGCATCACGAACTCCAACGCCCAGATTGAGGACCACGGACATGTGGGCAGCGCGGCGATTCCGGCGCTGATGGCTACCGACAAGGTGCTTTATATTGAACGAGGATCCGGCAGGTGCTACGAGTACGGTTATTCCTTCGAGACGGACGGCTACCGTAGCAAGGATTTGACGGTGCTGGCGCCCCATATCCTGCGCGACCACGGCGGCGTGAAGCACGGCACGATGCTGCGCAAGCCCGATACGGTGGCGGTGTTTGTGCTGGCGGATGGGCAGCTCGCCTTGTGCACCTACAACACGATGCACGAGGTCAACGCGTGGCACCGTTGGATTACCAACGGACACATCCTTGCCGCCTGCGCGATGCCGGACGGGAACCGTTCCGACCGCCTGTTTCTGGTGGTTAAGCGCGAGACGTACACGGCAGCCGGGGATCTGGCGGACAGTTCCCTTTATATTGAGGTGGTGGATGACGATTCACCTTATGACGATGTGGGTAATGATTATGTGTCCACACTGCTGACCAACGCCTTGATCAATCCGCTGGAAGCACGGGTGGAGAGAACCCCGAAGTTTCCGGTGGCCGTACTCTTTGGCCAGGATTGCCTGACCGAGCCTCTTCGGGTGACGGGAGACGGCGAGCAATGGGTGCCCGTGGCCAGCAACGCCCCCGTGATGACGAAGGGCTGGCACGAAGTGATTACGGTGAACCGATGGCAGTATGAGCATGTGGTGGGTCTGCGGTTCAGCGGTCCTGCCGGGTGTGAATTTTTGGCGATGCAGGGATGATGAACGCATTGAAACAGGCATGGGATGTGTTGGAAGGCATCAAGCCCGGGTTGTACGGGGAACATATCCGCACAGCTCTGGACATGGGCGGCATTGTCCATCTGGCGCCGGATTGCGTGTACATGGGTATTCCTCGAGATCCTGTGGACGGAGATGACGCCCACACGTTCCTGGTGTTGTTTGTGTGCGGCAATGGGGCGCGTATCGGCGTCCAGGCGGATTACCTGCTGGGGCTGGGATATACGCACGTGATTTGGTGCCGGGAGGTGAAAGGCTACGGTCCCCAGGGGTTGCAGAAACACAGCATGGGGAAGTTTGCCCGGCTGGCACAACGATTGAACGGAGGGTAGCAATGGGTGAGTATTGGTATGAGAATTGCTGGGCAAGCCAGGAATGGCGGCTGAATCATTTGTATTGGATTGAGCGCAAGAATGGTCCACCATGCCGATTCCGTCTGAATTGGGCCCAGCAGGAGCTGCACCGTAACTTGTGGCACCGCAATAATATCCTGAAGGCCCGCCAGCTTGGGATTTCCACCTACACGTCCATGTTGATGCTGGACATGTGCCTGTTTCGGGAAGGTTTCCATTGCGGCATCATCGACAAGACCCTGCCGGATGCCCAGGAGAAGATGGGCAAGATTTCTTTTGCGTTCCATTCTCTGCTGGAACCTCCCGTCAACGGGGAAGAGTTTATTGAAGACGAGTGGGAGCGGGAACAGATCAATACGTTTGCCCGGCAGCTTTTTGTGAGTGCCAAAGGCAGGATTTCAGACACCAGGGCAAAGTTTGCCACAGGCAGCAATATTCGCGTGGGAACCAACCTGCGAGGCGGTACGATGCAGTTGCTGCACGTTTCCGAGTTTGGCTATGTAGCCATCAATGACCCCAAGAAGGCGCTGAAGATTCTGTCCGGCGGGATCAACACGGTGGGACGCGACGGTGTGGTGATCATGGAATCCACTCATGAAGGCGGCAAGTATGGCGAGAATTACCGTATGACCAAGGCGGCCATGGAGAATGTGGGGCGCACTCTGACGCCGCTGGATTTCAAGTTCTTCTTCTTCCCCTGGCACAAACAGTCGGAATACCGGGTGGACGAGGGCGGCCCTCTATCTCCGAACAAGCAGCACCGGGAGTATTTCGAGGGGTTGGCCAGGGAGGGCATCCATCTGGACGAGGGGCAGAAGCGCTGGTATTTGTCCCAGTGGAATACGTTCGGGCACCTCATCAAGCAGGAGTACCCCAGCACTCCGGCAGAGGCGTTTGAAACGCAGGTGCACGGGGCCGTGTACGGCTCCCAGATTTCCATGCTACGTGCGGAGGGACGCCTGAAGCAGCAGTTTGAGCCCGACGATACACGTCCGCTGTACGTGAGTTGGGACATCGGGCTTTCCGATTACATGACCCTGTGGTTGATTCAGCCGGGAGGGGACGGCAAGTTCTATGTCTTGGACCATTATTCAGCCAATGGGAAGGAGCTGGCGCATTACATTGGTGTCGTGCGCAGATGGGAGGCCCTTTGCGGGCAGAGCATCGCCGCTAATTTCCTGCCCCACGATGCGGCCAAGCGGGACTGGGATTTGACAAGTTTTGAACAGCGTCTGGCCATGCAGGGGCTGGTGTGCCGGGTGGTGCCGCGAACCAACGATATTTGGACGGGGATTCACGCTACCAGGCAGTTGCTGCCTCATTGCGTGTTCCATGAACGATGCAGTGAGCCGGTTATTGTGGATGGCGTGGAGTATATGAGCGGTGTGAATGCTCTGGAGAATTACCAGACCTTGCCGCCGGGGGCCAATGGACGGGTGATTTCTATGCCGCTGCACAATGCCTGTTCCCATTCCGCAGACGGGTTCCGGACGTTTGCCGAAGCGTATGCGCATGGTTATGTCGAGAAGACGGGAGCGCGAGCACTCCAGAGAAACGAACAGAGAAGAGGTATGCGCAAGGGGATGGCCAGGGGCGTGCCGTGGGCAAAGTAATTTTTTTTGCCGTGTGACACCGTCACGCTTTCTTTCCGTTCGCTGGCATGTGAAATCATGATACATGATCATCAACACCACCGCAGGCAAGACTTATGCCGTCACGCCTCAAACGGATTGCACCGTTTCTACCACGGAAGGCGTCTTGATTGCTTCCTGTGCGGCAGGAGAGCAGATGCTTTTTGTCGCTCCTGGCGCGGAAGTGGAAGTGAGTGACGATTCCGCCCTGGTGACGGAGTCTTTTAAGGGGGCCCCCGCCGGATTGTCTGCCGTCTGGGGCTCCATTAAAAAAGTTTCCGCTTCTCTGGCTTCCAAGCTTAATTCTTCCACATTTAACGCGCATAAAGCTGATACTACTGTCCATGTTACGGCTCAAGAGCGTGAGATGTGGAACGGCAAGCAGGACAAGTTGACGGATAGCGCCGGCAACATGACGCTGGCCGGAGGTCTGACGGCGGCGGGGGCCGTCAACGCCAACGGAGGCATCAACATCCCGCTGGCCGTGGGGGCGGCAACGGATACGTCAGCGGTCAACCGCCTGTACGCCGCCGGGCTGGCTGCCGTCACTGACGCTTTTTCCGTCAGGTGTTATCCGCTCCTGGCGGATTGCTCGTCTTCCAATGGGACGGTTTTCAAAACGGACAGGGAACCCAATTCCCTTTATTTCAATGTCCCTCCCAATTCCGTCTTTACCGTGAAATGCGGCCTCGTGACCAACGCGAGGCCCATGCACAATTATTCCAGCATCCGGGGGTGGGTGGCCCCGCTGCGGCTGCCGTCTGTCAGCACGAAATTCACGGCCAGGTTCGGCCAGATGACAACGGTTGCGCGCATGGGGCGGGACAGGGACGCGTTTACGCTGGTGCCGGATCAGGCGGCCGGCGGCTACAGGATTGGGGAGATTATCGATATTACGTTTGATCATGTCCGGGACGCGGACGCGGGAGGGTATCATATTCGCGTCCGGGAGATCTATTATTCCAATGCCGAGCAGAAATGGAAGATGAAGACGACGCAGGCCCTCGCGCCGGAGACGTCTTCCAATACCGGTTATCCCGTCTGCGTGTACGCGGTGGTTTACGAGCAATACCAGGACGGAGGATATGATACTGAAGACAGGGGCGCGCTGTGGCTGCTGCATGGCGGGAATTCCTCCCGCGGCTGCGTCAAAATCGCCACGGTGAAGGGAGTCCATTGCTTTGAGAGTATTTATCCCTTTTCCGGATATTATCTTGATATGGAGAATACCAACAGCTGGGCGTTGGCCGGAGCTTTCCTGCCTGCGACGATGCACTTGCATTGCAATAACGTCAATCCGGCGTATTACGGTTTTTCCTCCATGGAGAGCAATATCATTGTCTCCGAGGCGGTGGAGGATTTTGTTGACCCGGAAGCCGAAACAATTACCGAAGATTGAGCATGAATAATTCCGAGATACAAATACAGTTCCCGAAACCCGGCGAATGGGGAGAATTCACCCTGACGGCCATTTACCCGGACGAGGAAGGGTACACCCGCATAGACCGCTATCAACAGAATGATGTACCAGAGGAGCAGACCCCGGCCATGCAGGCCGTAGTTGCCGCTCTGGTGGGATTGGGTGAGGATTGGCAGGCCGTCCAGGTGTGGGCAACACAGGATTGGTATTACCCGGATCCTGCCAATGAGGATGACCCCATTGTGGGAGTGGAGGCGGTGTATCTGGCCGTGGAGGCCGTTAATCCCCACGGGGGGCGCAGGATTTTTACGGACCGCGATTACCCGGAGTTCATCATTACCGCCCCCGCCGCCGTGGCGTTTTTTAAATATTTCACAGAACAAAACCATGAGTAAGTTAAGTGACGAGCAAAAGCAGGCCGCCCTTGAGGCGGGGAAGCAGGGCATGAAAGATGCCTACGAAAAAAGCAAAACTAAAACCGGCCTGAAGTGGTGGGAACGCCTTTTGTGGGTAGTCCTGGCAGGGGCGGCCTATGCGGCTTCCGCTTTGCTGGGTGGCTGCGGTCATTCCGTGGATGTCACCCCGAACCGCACCGAAGTATGCAAGGACGGCTCCTGCCTGGTGCTGGAACCGGGGCATATCTCCTATAGTCAAGCACAGCCGGAAACGGACGTTCCGCCCATCGTACAAACCCTCAAGAAGTAGGAATCATGTGCACCAAAGCCCGCGCTTACCTGACACTCTTACGTGAGTACAAGGCCGAGATTGTCATGATCGTGGGCTTTGTTGCCGCCGCCATCATGTACCACGACATGAGGACGTTCATTAACGAGCAAACCCGCGCCTTGTCGGAAATCAATCTGCGACTCTCCAACCTTGAACAACAGAGCAGGAAATGAACTGTAAAGTTTTTCTTACAAGTTCTAACTAGTTCTATCAAAAACGACTTATAACTCATGAACACCATTGAAAGAAAGATGGCCGCGGCTATCCTCCGGTTTGAAGACAGCCGCGTTACCGGGCCGGATTCCCTGCGCGTTTCCCGCCTTCCCGCCGCCGACAAGGGCGGCAAGTGGGAGATTTGCGGCATTTGCGACGGCATTGAACCGGCCGTGTTTAACAGATTGAAGGCCCTGTTGGATGCCGGAAGACGTGAAGAGGCCTGGGAAGGTTGCCTGCAATACGTCCTGGATAATACCGCCGCCGTGCGTTCCTGGCTGGGTTCTGACGCTTTTCCGGCCACGGAGTTTATGTTGCGGGACCATTTTTTCAATTCCGGGAGCAGGAATACCGGGAAGATTTTGCAGCGCGCGCTGAATGTCCACGGCGCCGGGCTTGTGGTGGACGGGATTGTCGGCCCCAGGACCCGGCAGGAGTTGCAGGACCAGCTGGCCGCTACGGGTGAAGCGGTGTTCCTTATCGCTCTGCAGGAGAAGCGTCAGGCGTTTTACCGCTCCTGCAGGCAGTTTCCGACCTTCGGGAAGGGCTGGCTGAACCGCTGCGACGATGCGTTCAGCGTGGCGCAGGAGCTTGTTTAGTTTTTCGATTAGTAAACACGATTATGGGATTCACCGGAGCGTTAATAGGGGCAGCCTTGAGTGTGGGAGGGAGCCTGTATAGTTCCCACCAGCAAAAGAAGCAGCAGAGAGCCGCTACCGTAGCGGCCCAGGAAGCAGCCAAGCGTAACGTGAGTGTGGGCGTCAGTGCCGCCGATCCCACCCAGGCTACAACCGATACCGGGGAAAGTGAGGAAGTCAACCGCCAGAACGCCAGCAGGCGCCGTTACGGCATGGCCCGAACTGTCAATCCCGGCGGCGTACTGGGTTCTTTGACCGGCGGACGCAAAACCCTGGGAGGATAACATGGAAATCGACTATTACAGAATTGCCCAGTCTCTGTTCAACAATACAAATTACGAGTGGAGACGGTATGTCCGGCATGTGTTGCCGAAGCTGATCCCGGCGGCGGATTTAGAGGAAATGAAAGATGATGGCATGCCGGAACGAGTTTGCGCCCGTGCCAAGACCGGCGTGCTGAAGCTGGCCAGCGCCCACCTCAATTATATTACGCCGCGAGGCCAGAACTGGTTCAAGTACGATGAATGGAATGAGATTACTGATGATGAGAAGTTCTGGCTGAAGGGTGCGGCACAGATTACCCAGAAGGAGCTGGAGGCAAGTAATTTTTATACTTCATTTATTGCTACAGTTATCGACCGTATAGGCACGGGCACGGGGCTGATGATGTCCGAAGAGAATATCAAGAAAGGCTCACTCGTGTTCACACATGTTCCCGCCGGAACTTATGGTCTTGCGGAGAACGAAGACCACGAGATTGACACGGTGGTTCGCAAGTTCAAGTACACCGCCCATCAGGCGGCTTCCGCTTTTGGGGAAGATGCTTTACGTGGAGCTATTAAAGATGCCTTTGGCGATAAGACGCGAAAGTACACACAGCAGTTCGAAATTTGGCACCTCGTTCTTCCGCGGGACGTGCCGCCGCTGGGCAACCGGAACCTGCCGCCGGAACAAATGAGTTGGGCGAGCGTGTATCTGGATCCGACGGAACAGCACATCATCAAGGAAAGCGGCTATTACGAGTTCCCCTACATGGGCACACGCTTCATCAAATACGGCAATGATGTATGCGGAGAAAGCGCCCTGGCTCCCATTGTGGACACTATTGAAGACAGCCTGATGATGCAGGAAGCCATGAAGGTGGCCGGACAGGCGGCGGCTTTTCCCCGAGTCCTGCTGACGGAAGACATGGTCGATGAAGTAGACTTGAGAGCCGGAGGGATGACGACACTCCGTCCGGAACAAATCAATAGCGGACTGCCCAGGGAATGGGCCACAGCTACCGAGTACACGGTTGGCAAGGATTTGCTGGAGATGTACAATGCCGAGATCGACGATGCTTTGTTTGTTTCCGTCCTTCAGGCGGTGAGCCAGGTGGAACGCCAGATGACGGCCCTGGAAGCCAACCTGCGCGATAATGAGCGCATGATGACCTTTACCCAGAGTTTTACGCAGTTCACGTCCGATATCCGCCCGATGATGGAGCGCGTTTTCTGCTCCCTGGAACGCCTGGGCAAGTTTCCGGATGATGGGAAGCCGCAGAGTTTGTTTGTGCCTCTGGACGAGTACGGCATCAAGATAAAGATTCTGGCTCCTGGAGTTAAATACATCAGCAAGATGGCCAAGGCTTTGGAACGCTACAAATTGAGCGGGCTGGTGGAAACGCTGGGACATGCCGTCAATCTGGCCAAGAGCACGGGGAATCCCGCATGGATGGATCCATTTGATGAAAACAAGTCCATCCGGTATATCGCCGACGAAACCAACGTGCCGGTGGAGTGCATGCGGAAACCCAAGGAGTTGAAGGCTCTTCAGAAGAAGCGTGAGGATGACGCCGATGCGATGCAGAAGGCAAAGATCGCCCAGATGATGGCCTCCGCCAATCGGGACAATGCCGGAGCCGCCAGCCAGGAAAGCAACCTTTCAGCATGACAACCATGAGAAAGAACCCACTGCAGGAAGAGACGAAGCGGAAGCTGGCCCGGCGCCGACGCATTTTACGAGAAGGAATTTCCGACGAGGCCATGGATGTTCTGAAAGAACATTTCGAGATTGGTCTTCCGGTGTTTCTGTTTGCCGACAAGCAGGGTATTCCGTTGAGCGGAGATCCCCAAATGTTGACACTGATGGCTGCCAGGCGCGACGGGCAGCTTCATGTGATCAAGTGGCTGGAACAGGAGCGATCCAGGAAGCCGATTGAAGATAATTCCACAACCACCAATAATTAAAATTATGCACCATATCATCACGATGCGAATGACCGTGCTGCGTTATCCGGAACCTGCGGATGCAGGAGGCGGACAACCGGCAGCAGATAATAACCAGGCGCCCCAGGGCGCCCCCACCGCGGCCCAGATGCCGCCCCAGAATCCGGAGGGAGGCAATCAGCCTTCGCCCGGGGAGGGAGGAAATCCGGCCGCTACACAGATTACTGACCAGAATGCCTCCCCCAATGAGGCGAATCCGTTTGATTTTACGCAGGAGGACATTCCGAGTCCGGGCCAGTCTCCGGAGGGTGGAGATTCCGGTGACGAGTATGTTTTGGAACTGGGCGAATCTTTTACCGGGACGGATGAGACCCGCTCCATGATTGCCTCCCATGCCAAGGCTAACGGGATTGCTCCCGAGGCCGCCGGCGCCTTCGTCACCCAGGTGTGTGATTCCCTGCTTGCCTCCCAGCGGGAGGCGGACAAGCAGGCTCTGGAATCCCTGAAGAATGAGTGGAAGGGGGAGTTTGAGGGGAATATGTCCGCTACCAGGCGCTTTATTGCCGATGCGGTGAAGCGGGGGGGAATGAGCAAGGAGGATGCCCAGGCTTTGATGAATCCTCATGTGTTCCGACTTTGCAACGTGCTGCGCGGCATGGTGGGCGAGGAACGGACGCGCGGGGCCGCGCAGGCTGCCGGCGTCCAGTCCCGCCAGCAGGAGATGGACGACATCATCAATAATCCGGATAATCCTTATCACAAGGATTTGTTCAATCCCGGCAGCAAGGGCTACAAGGCCGCCGCCGAGCATTTCAACAGGCTCGCAGGCATCAAGATTTATTAGTCTGTTTTTCTTTCTATTGGGCTATTGCGTATGGTGGCGGTGTCACGTGACATCGTCACCATTTGTTTATGCCCCGGTCTCGTGTGCAGTAAGGATGCAACAACCAAAGAACAATACATGAAGATTGAAAAAGCTATCATAGACATGTACGAGAAGACGCGCACCCAGCAGCTCATTGAAGAGCTGCAGCAAAAGGTGTCCGTCTTGACTCCGTTCGCCCGCGTCATCCACGGCTGCAACGGCAAGATGTACCAGATTCCTGCTGTCGGTTCCACGGAACTGAATCGACGGACCACCCGAATGCAGGAGATTGAAGCCACGGAGTTGGAGTTCGGTTTGCGCAACATGAAACCTCAACTGTTTGAAAAGTTCCTGAAATGGTCCACGGACGATGAAAAGTTTCTGGCCAATCTCCCAATTAACGCCACTACGATGGTCACACAGCTTACCAATGCGGCCGAGCGCGTAAAGGATGATGTCCTGCTGGGCACGTGTGTGGATATGGACGAGGATTCCGATACCTACGGAGAACACATTATCCAGACTCCGACTTCCATCATGGCCGATGCCGTGGACGGATCCCCCTATAAGGGCGGCACTACCGGCGGTCTGCTGGGCGACAACTACGTGGGGGACATGGGGTCAGAGAAAGAAGCTCTTCCCCAACAGCCCTACGTCCGCGGTGAAGGGCTTATTACCACTTGGGACGAGCTCACCGATGACTTGGACATCGACCCCAAGAAGACCAATGTGGTCCCGGTCAACTATACTCCGGAAGGTACGCTTACCCCCAGCGGTATTACGATTGACAAGCTGCTCTTTGCCAAGACCTGCATGCAGGCCCGCTACGCCCTCAATAGCGGTGGCACGCTGTGCATGGCCATTACGCCCCAGCAGGCATTCAATATGATGCGCCTGGACAAGTTGCAGAATATTGACTACGGCTTCCAGGCATTGAAGACCGGTTTTGTCAGCCCGCTGCTGGGCATCCGCTTCCTGATTACTGATTCCCTGCCGCTGGTCAATGTCGGATCGTCCAGCTCCAAGAAGTATGTGCGTGTCTGTCCGATGTGGCGATCCGAAGATCTGGTGTACGGTATTTGGGAAAATGCCAAGTTCCACATGCGCCAGCCGGATAATTACATCGACAAGTTGTTGGCGGGGGTAACCTTCGGCATGGGCGCGGCCCGTACCAGGGAAGAAACTGTGATTTCTATCCACTGCGAGGAAAAGTTCTCTGCGGCTTAATTCGGCAACATTGATATTGGTTCGCATCCAGGCGGGCGGCTTCGGCTGCCCGTCTTTTTTGTCATACGAGTGTTACAGAAACGTTACAGAAAGTTGTAAATATTTGACAGTAATTTATTATAAACCCGTCATCCGCTCCATTTTTTAAGAATCCCGGCCGGTTTGATGCGGGAATAATGAGTTTGCCTGAACAGTGATATTTCCGTTTAATTATTTGAAGGTGCGGAAGGAGGATATGGCGGTCGTTTATTTCTGCAGAGGTGAAACAAGAGCCGGATATCTTGTTTGTAGCGGGGCCTTATGCGCTGCCCCGCCTTTGTTGATCTCCTCCGGAAGGAGAGGAATTATTGCGGAAGTCCGCTTTCCTGAATGACGGGAGTTTCCCTTGGAAGGACTTTTCTTTTTAAAAACAGAGCTGTCAAATATTTACGGACCGGTTCATCATAGAGTTTCAGGCAGAGCCAGGCCAGCAGAATGCTTCCAATGACGACGGCCAGGGCTCCGGGAAGTGAGTCCAGGAAGGAAAGCTTTTCGTTTTTCACCCACGCATAGTACAAGTAGATGAACGGGTAATGCACCATGTACAGGGGGTAGGAGATGTTGCCCAGGAAACGGCATATTTTATCCGTATAGGGATTTGTAATTTTGCCGGAAGCGCCAAAGAGGAGGATGAGCGGGAAAAATACCGCGAAGCACGCTGTTTCATAGAGGCTGTTCATCCAGAAAGCATTTTGTCCTCCCAGCCGGGGAACGGCCAGCAGAATGGCAAGGGACAGACTGCATAACCAGAAAGAATTTTTGACGTTGAGCGGCTTGAACAGCCGGAACAGGAGCAGACCGGCTGAAAAGGAGTACAACAGGCGCAGGGAGCCGCCCGTCCATTCCGTGCCGGTCATGGAGAATCCGGAGCATATGTCTCCGTTAGGCCCCCAGAAGCTGAAGGAGGCAAGGCCGCACCCGGCCGAGACAACCAGTATTGCCAGGGAGCGTGTAGAGAGTTTCCGGATGAAGAGGGCATAAAGAAGGTTGCCGATGTATTCAAAGAACAGGGACCAGCTCGGGCCGTTGAGCGGGTACATTTCTCCCAGCCCCCGGATTTCCATGCCGGGAGGAGACGGAATGAGCAGAATATTGACGAAGGTAGCGGCGAACAGGGAGATGACCGCTACCTGCGATACATCCCATACGGGGCAGCCCTGGAAATAGAAGATAAGCGCGCCGATGAGCGCCCCTATCGCTACCATGGGCTGCAGGCGTATAAGGCGGCGTTTGATGAATTCCCTGGTCGTCATCGTTTTCCAGCGGTTGTCATAGGCGTAGCCGATGACAAAGCCGGAAAGCATGAAGAAAAAATCGACGGCCAGGTAGCCGTGGTTGATGATTTGGTCCACATGGCTGGTGGCGTAGGCTTCAAAGATGTGGAACCATACGACGACAATGGCGGCTACGCCGCGCAAACCGTCAAGTATGTGGTAGTGGTGTTTTTCACTGCCTGGGGGAATGGGAGAATGCTGCGTTTTCAACATGAGAGAAGCTGTTGTTCGATGTTGTTTTTGTTTTAATGTGAAAAAACGGCTGCTTATTTTCCGCCTTTCCGGTAGATGCAGGTTCTCCGGAGGCGCAGTTGTTGAGCTGCCTAAGCAAATACCCTTCTTCCCGGCAGATTCTTTCAACAGGCGTTGCCTGTCTTATCCGTCGGCAGGGCGATGAGCGGAACGAACGGCGGTTTTCCGGAGGGAAGAATCACTTATGGCTCGGAAGGTGCAGGCAACCGGGAAACCCGTCAGGATGGAACCGTTTTTGTAAGTCTGCCGGGAAGAACAGGGTGTTGCTTGCTGCCCGTCCGATTTCCGGAAACAGGAGTTTCCTGCCCGCTTTTCTGCGCTGAGGCGTTTTTTCCGGAATGGGAAAAGGGCCTGGCAGGGGCGAATGCTCAGCCTTTGCGGTAGTTTACAAGGGTTTCCATATATATTCCGGAGATACTGCCGCCGTCCATGGGGGTTATGTCCTTGAATGCGGGGTTGATGGGCTGCAGCACGTATTCCGTTTTTCCTGTTTCCGCGTTTTTCCTGCGAATCAGTTTTTTCAGGGTAACGCCGCGTCCGTCGTTGTATTCCACGATGGTTCCCGGTTTGGGGATGGGCGGGGCGGTATGGCGCCGCATAATTACCAGGGAGCCGTCCGGGATGAGGGGTTCCATGGATTTCCCTTCTACGCGGACCACGTATTCGTTTTTACCCAGGGGCCTTTCCATGTAAATGGTAGACGGGACGGTGTCGCTTTCCGCAAGAGAGCCTGCGGCGATGTTGCCGATTATTTGCGTACTGTATTCACGCCTGGCGTGTCCAGCATGGGACGGAAATTGTCTGACCAGGGGAACCAGGGGGGAGTGCATTGGCCGCAGCTGGCGTTCCTCCGCCGCTTCGTCTGCCAAATCCGTCAGCCACTGGCGGAGGGGGACGCCTTTTTCAGAGGCGGCCCGTTCATATTTCCTCATGCGCTCTTCCGTGATTTCCAGCACGAGGCGATTGGTCTGGACAGGTTCGTCTTCCGGTCGAACCGTTTTGTATTGAGACATCAGGGATTGGATTTTCAACATGGCGCTGGCGGGGAAGGGGCCGGAGGGGGAGAGCCAGTTATTCACCGTACCTTTTTCCGTACCGCATTCCATGGCAAGCCAGTCACGGTTTTTCCCAATGGCCTTCAACCAGTGTTTCACATCCCCTTTTGTCGGTGTCATGGCTTGATGATACACGATTTTCGTGAATTGTCGATAGAAAGAAATAAATTGAATTCGTTAAAATGTGTTGACGTATTAACGAAAATCGTTAAAAAGGCGCTATGAAGTACATGCCTTTAGACCTTTCCGTAATGCAGCCGGAGCCGTTTCCGCATCCCGTGATGATGAGGTCCGACCTGTATCCCAGAAGACAGCCCTCCCGGGAAGAAAAGTGGGGCATTTGCCCCGGTTCCGTCTGCGGCGCGCTGCGGGCGCTGGTTCGTCGATGCTGGGAAGAGGCGGAGCGGCGGAAGCTGGCAATGAACATTCTTTCCGTCGCCGGAGCCTGCGTTTTCGGACTGATGGCTGTCGGCGTGTTCTGGCTGGCTGTTGAGATGGATAATTCCGCTTTGCAGGCTTCCAAGTCTTCCTGTTCCATAAAACCGTAAGCCAGCCCTTGTCCAAGGGGGGCGGAACGCTTTTTTCCTGCGGAGCTTGCTTTCGGAAATGAACGGCCGCGTTTGATGCCTCCCGGTTTGTTTTTTCCGGTTGAAACGCCTGCGGACGCATGAAAGGTTCCGGCAGGAATGGGCGCCGGATTTCCAGAGGGGCTTTTTTATCCGCAGAGCAATTTGAACGGGAGAGACGGGGAAGGGCTGGAGTTTGGATGACTGCATTATTTGCCGGCTGCATCACCCGGGTTCCGGAAATGCCGTCCGCCAATGCCGTTCCTGTGCGGGAATAGCGGTTGGTCTTGCAGGCGGGCAGTATGGCGCCCGTTTGCGAAGAGGATGAAGCTGCGGTTCCGGATTTCTGTCCGGAGGGAACCGCATGAGATGGAGCAGGGATGCTTTTCCTCCACGTGGCCGTTTCCCGTTTATCTGGCGCGGTTTGATTTCATTCTGGCGTGGCCGCCGGGACCGGCTGTTGAAGGAGTTTCCTGAGGCGCAAGCGGGCACAGGCCTGTATGGAAATCCCCTGTGGTGTCTGTCGTGCCGGGATGCGAGGCGGGGATGATGCGACCTGGGTCCGGGGCGCCCATCATTCCGGGCGTTATGGCGCTGGTCGGGAGACTGGCGGCGGAAGATGCCGCCAGGAACGGCGGCCTTCCGCTTCTGGATTCATTCCGGGTAAAAGATGCGCCTTTTGCGGAGAAAGTGAAAAATGAAGAGGCTTTTTCCGATTTTGCATGTTGAGAAATAATTTTATGACAGTTGATATGTATTCATTATAAATGAATTAAAAATAATGAAGCAGAAAGTGCTAAAAATCTTTTGCATTATAGTTACTATAAGGAATAGCCTGAATGAAGAAAGAAGAAGGCATGGTACGCGGCCGGCGTCCTTTCCCTTCTTTTTCCGGAATCCGGCCATCGCCGTTTAAAAGGCACACCATGGAAAACAACAGACTTTTTATCAAATCATCGCCATGACCAAGAGAATGATTAAAAATGCTTCCTACGAAGGGGAACGCCCCCTGTTCGCTTCCCGCCATCTTAGGCTGGAAGACGTCATTATTTATCCGGGGGAATCCGCCCTGAAGGAATGTTCCGACATTGAAGCTGTGCGGTGCGAGTTCCGGGGGAAGTACCCTTTCTGGCACAATGACGGGCTGCTGGTGGAACATTGCCTGTTCAGGGAAGGCGCCCGGGCCGCCATCTGGTATTCCCGGAATCTGCACATGAAGGATACCCGCGTGGAAGCGCCCAAGATGTTCCGTGACATGGACGGGATGGTTCTGGAGAACGTCGTTCTGACGGATGCTCTGGAATGCTGCTGGCACTGCCGTAATGCGAAGCTTCGCGGCGTGCAGGCGGAGCATGGGGATTATCTGTTCATGCACGGGGAGAATATAGATGTTGACGGCTTCCGCCTGAACGGAAATTACTCTTTCCAATATTGCAGGAATGTGGTGATACGGAATGCGGAAATCCATTCCAAGGACGCTTTCTGGAATACGGAGGACGTGACGGTGTACGATTCCGTGGTGGACGGGGAATATCTGGGCTGGCATTCCAGGAACCTTCGTCTGGTGAATTGCCGCATTTCCGGCACGCAGGCGCTGTGCTACGCGGAAAACCTGGTTCTGGAGAATTGCACGCTCGGAGAGGATGCGGATCTCTGCTTTGAGTATTCCTCCGTGCATGCGGAAATCAAGGGGCGTGTGCACAGCGTCAAAAATCCGCGCAGCGGCCGCATTGTTGCGGAAGAGTACGGGGATATTATTCTGGACGAGCATTGCAAGGCTCCTGCCAATTGCTCCATTGAAACGGGAACAGCCCAATCCGGAGAAGCCGCATGAAGTACGATTTTGATACTGTTGTTCCGCGCCGCGGCACGAATTCCTACAAGTGGGATTCCATGCCCCGGGAGGATATTCTGCCCATGTGGGTGGCAGACATGGATTTCCGTACGGCTCCGGCGGTGACGGACGCCATCCGGAAGAGGGCCGAGCACGGCATTTTCGGTTATACACGGGTTCCGGATTCCTATTATGAGGCGGTTACAAACTGGTTTGAACGCCGCCACGGCTGGAAGATTAATCCGGAATGGATGATTTATACCACGGGGGTGGTTCCCGCGCTGTCTGCCGTCATACGGGCCCTGACGGTCCCTGGGGACAAGGTTCTGGTGCAGACGCCTGTATATAATTGCTTTTTTTCCTCCATCCGCAATAACGGATGCGTGGCGGAAACCTGCCTTCTGAAATATGAGAACGGCAGATATGCGCTGGATGCGGAGGAGCTGGAACGGAAAGCCTCCGATCCCGCCGTCAAGCTGATGCTCCTGTGCAATCCCCATAATCCAGCCGGGCGCGTCTGGACGAGGGAAGAATTGGAGGAGATGGCCGCCATTTGCCGAAGAAACGGCGTTTTCGTAGTGGCTGACGAGATTCATTGCGAACTGACGTATCCGGGCCATCCCTATACGCCGTTCGCCTCCCTCTCCGAGGATGCCCTGCACCATTCCGTCACCTGTATTTCCCCCAGCAAGGCGTTTAATCTGGCGGGCATTCAGATAGCCAATATCGTCGCGGCGGATGAAGAAGTCCGGAAGAGGATTGACAAGGCCATCAACATCAATGAGGTGTGTGACGTCAATTCTTTTGCCGTAGATGCCCTGGAAGCGGCTTATAACGGAGGGGAGGACTGGTTGGAGGAACTGAAGCTCTACCTTTACGGGAATTACGAGATTGTCCGGGATATGCTGGCAGAACGTCTGCCGCAGCTTCGTGTGGTGCCGCTGGAGGGGACGTACCTGGTCTGGATAGATTGTTCCGCTCTGGGGCTTCCCTCCGCAGAGATTGTCCGCCTGCTGGAAGAGGAGGGTCGGGTGCTCGTCAACGGCGGGGAAATGTACGGGGAAGCGGCGGGGTGCTTCATTCGCCTGAACGTCGCCTGTCCCAGGAAGCTGCTGCTTGAGGGGCTGGAAAGAATCATCCGCACGCTGTGCGGCCTCATTTCCGGAACACGGACGTGCCCGTCGGGCCCTGCAGGCTCTTAACAGGGAGAACGGTTATTAATCATCAACAATCAAGTTGCCATGGAAAATAAGATGACGAGAAGAACATGGCTCCAGTCTTCCACCGCAGCCCTGGCATGCCTGGCTTTGCCGGAGTATGCCCTGGGCGCGGTTGTGGAGAAGGGTGGAGCTTCCAGGGTCTGGATGACGAAAGAAATTTCTCCGGAGGCTCTCGTGAGGATTTACGAGGCTCTGGGGCGTCCGGCCGGGGGAAAGGTAGCTGTCAAGATCAGCACCGGGGAACCGGGAGGCCGCAATTTTCTGAGTCCGGCCTTAATTAAAGACCTGGTGCGCCGGGTGAACGGCACCATCGTGGAATGCAATACGGCTTACGGAGGCAAACGCTCCCGGACGGAGGACCATTTGCAGGCTGCGAAGGATCACGGTTTTTCCGATATTGCGCGGGTGGATATCATGGATGCGGAAGGGGAGTTCACTATCCCGGTGAGGGACAGGAAGCACCTGGAATACGATATCGTGGGGGATCATTTAAAGAATTATGATTTCATGGTCAATCTGGCCCATTTCAAAGGGCATGCCATGGGCGGCTTCGGCGGCGTGATCAAGAACCAGTCCATCGGTGTTGCCTCGGCATCCGGGAAGGCGTACATCCATTCCGCCGGAAAGACGCGGGATGTTTCCTCCGTGTGGAACAATCTGGCCAGTCAGGATGATTTCCTGGAGTCCATGGCGGCTTCCGCGCAGGCGGTGGCGGATTACTTCGGGGACAGAATTTTGTACATCAATGTGATGAATAATCTGTCCATTGACTGTGATTGCGATTCCCACCCCCATGCGCCGGAAATGAAGGACATCGGTATTCTGGCCTCCCTTGATCCGGTTGCTCTTGACCAGGCCTGCCTGGATCTCGTTTACGCCGTCAGGCCGTCCGAAGGGAATGACAACAGGCCCCTGGTGGAGCGTATTGAAAGCCGCCATGGGCGGCATACGGTAGAGTATGCCGAGAAGATAGGTCTTGGCAGCAGGAAGTATGAACTGAAAGAGCTGAAACCGCAGCAGGCCGTTTAGTCGGTTATTTCCTTTTTAGTATCAAAAACAATAGAAAAAACTGTGATGGAAAAAGTGATGTTGAACAATGGCGTTACGATGCCTGTCCTGGGATTTGGCGTTTTTCAGATTCTGGACGCTAAGGAGTGCGAACGCTGCGTGCTGGATGCGATTGAGGTCGGCTACCGTTCTATTGATACCGCGCAGATTTACGGCAATGAGGAAGCCGTAGGCCGCGCAGCGGAGAAGAGCGGGGTTCCGCGGGAAGAGTTGTTCCTTACCACGAAGGTGTGGATTTCCAACGGCGGGTATGAGAAGGCGAAGGCGTCCATTGACGAATCCCTGCGCAAGCTGCGCACGGATTATCTGGATCTGCTGCTCATCCACCAGCCTTTCAACGATTACTACGGCACTTACCGGGCCATGGAAGAAGCGAACCGGGCCGGAAAGGTACGCGCCATTGGCGTGAGCAATTTTTATCCGGACCGTTTTGTGGACCTGGCGGAGTTCTGCGAGATCAGACCCGCCGTCAACCAGGTGGAAACGCATGTGTTCCACCAGCAGGAAAAAGTCCGGGAGGTGATGGAAAAGTACGGTACCAGAATGGAATCCTGGGGGCCTTTTGCGGAAGGTCGCAATGGGTTTTTCTCCAACCCCGTGTTGAAGGGCATTGGAGAGAAATACGGCAAGACCCCGGCGCAAACAGCCCTGAGGTTCCTGATTCAGCGTGGAATTATCGCCATTCCGAAGACGACCCACCGGGAAAGGATGGAGGAGAATTTCAACGTCTTTGATTTTGCCCTTTCCCAGGAGGATATGGGCGCTATTGCCAGGCTGGACCGCGGAGAGAGCCTTTTCTTGTGCCACCGGGATCCGGAATCGGTCCTGTACCTGATCAATTACGGGAAGCAGTAATTCGCATGAAGTTCCAGAAAGATGACACGATACTCATTTAAAATATTTTGCGTGGCTTTTTCCGCCTGCTTTTGCTGTGCGGGGAGCCTGTTGGCAGAAGATAATAACCCCCATACGGACAAGATGATGAACGAGAAGCTGAATTTAACGCAGGAATGGGACAAAGTATTTCCTAAAAGCGACAAGGTAACCCACCGCAAGGTAAGTTTCCGCAACCGTTATGGCATTATGCTGGCTGCGGATTTGTATATGCCCCGGAATGTTAACGGGAAATTGCCGGCTATTGCCGTTTCCGGCCCTTTCGGGGCTGTAAAGGAACAATCTGCGGGCCTTTATGCCCAGACGATGGCCGAACGAGGTTTTCTGACGATCGCGTTTGATCCCTCGTATACGGGAGAAAGCGGAGGATTTCCCCGCTATGTCGCGTCTCCGGATATCAATACGGAGGATTTCTGCGCCGCCGTCGATTACCTTTCCACCCGAGATGACGTGGATTCGGAACGTATTGGAATCATTGGCATTTGCGGCTGGGGCGGCATGGCGGTCAATGCGGCGGCTATCGACACCCGCATCAAGGCAACGGTAACCTCCACGATGTACGATATGAGCCGCGTGAACGCGAACGGCTATTTCGACGCGATGGATGCCGACGCCCGTTATGAGCTTCGCAAACAACTGAATGCCCAGCGGACGGCTGATGCGAAGAGCGGTTCTTATGCCCTCGCGGGGGGCGTGCCTGATCCTCTGCCTGCGGATGCCCCCGGATTTGTGAAGGATTATTACGATTATTATAAGACGCCCCGTGGCTATCACAGGCGTTCGCTCAATTCAAATGGCGGATGGAATGTCACTTCGGCGCTTTCCTTCATCAATATGCCCCTGCTGGCGTACAGCGGTGAAATCCGCAGCGCCGTGCTCATGATTCACGGGGAAAAAGCCCATTCGCGCTATTTCAGCGAAGACGCCTTCAGGAAGTTGAAGGGGGACAATAAGGAGCTGATGATTATTCCCGGTGCAAGCCATGTGGATCTTTATGACAATCAAGCCGGTGTCATTCCTTTCGACAGAATCGGACAGTTCTTTCTGGAGCATCTGAAATAAGGAGGCCCCGCATCTGAATTTGGGAAAGAAAGACGGAACGTAATGAAACGCAAGGATTTTTTGAAGATAACATCCGGTTTGGCCTTATCCCTGGTTTCCCGGGGATGGGCCGGGGTGGGTTCTTCTTTGCTGTCTGACGGTCCGGGGTCTTCTTCCGGGGTGCCGAAGAAGGGTTTTCTTGGGGAATCCCGGCGCCTTGGAGGCCTGGAAGTTTCCTCTATCGGGCTGGGATGCCTGCCGATGGTGGGTTATTACGGCGGCAAGTATGATAAACAGGAGATGATTGCCCTGATACGCCGGGCTTTTGACAAAGGAGTTACTTTTTTTGATACGGCGGAAGTGTACGGGCCTTATACCAGTGAGGAATGGGTGGGGGAGGCTCTCGCCCCTGTCCGCAACCAGGTCAGGATAGGAACCAAATTCGGTTTTGGCGTGGAGGAAGGCCGTCCTTCTTCCCTGAACAGCAGGCCCGACCATATCCGGCGTGCGGTAGAAGGTTCCCTCAGGCGTTTGCGTACCGACCACATTGACCTGCTTTACCAGCACCGGGTGGACCCGGATGTTCCGATGGAGGAGGTGGCAGGTACGGTGAAGGAACTGATGCAGGAGGGAAAAGTGCTGCATTTCGGCCTGTCCGAAGCCGGCGCCTGTTCCATCAGGAGGGCTTATGCCGAGTGTCCGGTGAGCGCCGTCCAGAGCGAATACGCTATCTGGTGGAGGGAACCGGAGACGAAGATTTTTCCCACGTTGGAAGAGTTGGGCGTCGGTTTTGTTCCGTATTGTCCGCTGGGGCGCGCCTTTCTGGCAGGAGCCGTCCGGGAGGACAGCCGTTTTCAAAAGCGGGACCGCCGCGCCACTTTGCCCCGGTTTACTCCGGAAGCCCTCAGATTCAACATGCCGCTGGCTGTTCTTGTCCGGGAATGGGCGGAACGCAGGGGCATGACTCCGGCCCAGTTCGCCCTGTCCTGGATGCTTTCCCGGAAACCGTGGATTGCGCCTGTTCCCGGAACAACCAATCCAGCCCATCTGGATGATTTTCTGGGAGGGGCTTCCGTCCGCCTGTCCGAACCGGAACTCAAGGAATTCGACCTTGCCTGTTCCAGAATTCCCCTGATGGGGCACCGGGCGGATCCGTTTACGGAGAGCCAGATTGACAAGTAGTTTTGCCGGCGCGTTTCCTTCCGCTCCGGAAAAATGCCGCGGGACTGTTTGCGGCGGAAGGATGTTAAGCTATTTTTAAGAAAGAGACATATGATTCTGATTTTCGGAGCATTGCTGGCGGTTTACGTTTTTTGCCGCGCTATTTTGCCGCTGAAGCTGAAATGGGGCTGGAAGCTTCTGCTTGCCGCCCTGCTGGCGGTGGCGGCATTCAAATTCCACTTGCTGCATTTGTTTGGAGGCCCCATGTTTTTCTCCCCGGTTTTGCCGGAAAACGTTCTGCTGGCGGCCGCGTGGCTGTTCTCCGTTCTTTTCCTGTTCTTTTTCCTGCTGCTGGCGGCGGATGTGGTGCGGGCTCTGTATCTGCTGGTTTTGTTCTGCTTGCGGAGGAACAGGACGGAAAGGTTCCGCATCATTGGCAACCGGGTTAATGTTGCTTTGCTGTTTTTTTCCGCCGTGCTGGCAACTGTGGGCATGATTGGAGGCACCAGAGTGCCCCAGGTGAAGGAGGAAACGGTTGCCGTGAACCGCCTGCCGGAGGAGGCGGACGAATTGACGGTCGCCGTGCTGGCGGATCTGCATGTGGACGGCATTACAAGGGAGGAGCGCATTCGGAAGATTGTGGAGCGCACGAACGCCCTGAATCCGGACATCGTCGTGATTGCCGGAGATTTCGTGGACGGGACGGTGCCCGTGCATGGCGGCGATTTGAGGCCGCTTGCGGATTTGAAGGCCAGATACGGGGTGTTCGGCGTGCCGGGCAATCATGAGTATTACTCCGGTTATGAGGAGTGGATGGAGTTCCTGCCCACTCTGGGCATTCGTATGCTTCTTAATGAACACGCGCCGGTGGGAGGGGAGGCCGTGGTATTGGCCGGTGTGACGGATCCTGTGGCCGGCATCATGGGGAAGGAGGAGCCGGATATAAGCAAGGCGTTGAAGGATGCCCCGGAAAAGGGAGTGCGCATCCTTGTTTCCCACCAGCCGCGGCTGGCCCGGGAGGCGGCTGCGCACGGCGTGGATCTTCAAGTGTCCGGCCATACGCACGGAGGCATGATTGCCGGCGTGGACCGGCTGGTGGCGCGTTTTAACGAGGGATTCGTCTCCGGGCTGTACACGGTGGGTAATATGAAGCTGTACGTTTCCAATGGGGCGGGGATTTGGAACGGTTTTCCCATCCGCATCGGCGTTCCATCGGAAATTGTTCTGATTCGGCTTCGGAAAGAATAACATATATTGATAAAGCAGTTTAGGAAGTGATGCGGGCAGGATTGCCGGAATTGTTGAAAAAATATTGACTTATAGTTACTCTAATGTTTAGACAGAAATAAGGAACAAGGTCAGGCAAGGGAAATGCCGGATGAAACCGTTTTTTCCGGACGCCTTTTGCCTCTCCTTTTAACCGGATAAAAATACATGAAAACAATATCAATGATATGCACGCTGGCCGCGGCCCTGATGACAGGAGCCGGATGTTTGGGACAGGAACAACCCAAGGTTTCCGCAGAACCTTCCAGGGTTCTCATTGCCTATTATTCATGGGGAGGCAATACGAAGTACGCCGCTGCGCAAATTCAGAGGGCGACGGGAGGAACGCTGTTTGAAATCAAGCCGGTCAAGCCTTATCCCTCCGAATACCGGGAATGCACCGTGCAGGCCAGGAAGGAGATTCAGGAAGGGGTTCGGCCGGAACTGGCCGCCAAAGTGGAGGATATGGGCAAGTATGATGTGATTTTCATCGGCAGCCCCAACTGGTGGAGCACCATTGCGCCTCCGGTCGCGTCTTTCCTGGCAAGTTACGACCTTTCCGGCAAGACGGTGATTCCATTTGTGACGCATGGGGGCGGCGGCATGGCGCGCTGTGCGGACGAGGTTCGGAAGCTGTGTCCCAAGTCCACTGTTCTCAAGGGAGGCGCTTTTGCCGGGGAAGGAATCCGGACGACGAGGGCCGCGCTTGTCAAGTGGGTCAATGAGACGATTTCCATCAATAAATAATGATCTTATGAAACGAACCATCGCGGGAATGGCTTTTTCCCTTGCCTGTCTGATGAACCTTTCAGAAGCCCAAACCATAAATCACGATAAAGTGGAAATGGAGAATGGCAAAAATACGGGCATGTGCGTCAAGTTACCGATGCAGCCTGATGGTATCGTCCGTCTCTCAAAAATAGAAGTGCATTCTGAATATTTGGAGGAATATGTGAAATGCGCCATCGAAGTGGGGGAAATCTCCCTGCGCACGGAACCGGGCGTGTTGACCATGTACGCTGTTGCTGAAAAGGACAATGCTTGCAGAATTACGATTCTTGAAACTTACGCCAGCCAAAAGGCATATAAGTCGCACATCGCATCGGCCCATTTTCAGAAATACAAGCAGGAAACGCTGCATATGGTTAAGGCATTGGTTTTATCCGACCAGACGCCGCTGAATCCTTCAAACAGTATTACTAATATTATTAAATAATACAATAATGAATAAGATTATTTTATTTCTTTCAATTAGTTTTTTCATAACAAATGCTATGGCGCAGGAAAAGATAGTACAGACGGCGGGACGCACTCAGTTAGGAGAGTTTGCTCCCAAATTTGCGGAACTTAACGATGATGTCCTTTTCGGTGAAGTATGGAGCCGGACTGACAAGCTCGGTCTGCGTGATCGCAGTTTGGTAACCATCACCTCCCTCATTAGTCAGGGCATCACCGACAATTCGCTCGTTTTCCATCTTCAGTCGGCAAAGAAGAATGGAGTTACCCGTACCGAGATTGCAGAAATCATCACCCACATCGGTTTTTATGCCGGTTGGCCGAAAGCATGGGCGGCATTTAATCTGGCCAAAGACGTATGGGCGGAAGATGCGGCTGGCGAAGATGCCAAAGCCGCTTTCCAACGCGAAATGATTTTCCCTTTAGGCGAGCCGAATACGGCATATGCCAAGTATTTCACAGGCAACAGCTATCTTGCACCCGTTTCACGCGAACAGGTAAATATCTCCAATGTAACTTTTGAACCCCGTTGCCGCAATAACTGGCATATTCACAAAGCGACGAAAGGCGGCGGGCAGATGCTTATCGGTGTGGCCGGACGCGGCTGGTATCAGGAAGAAGGAAAGCCTGCTGTGAAAATTCTTCCTGGCACAGTCATCCATATTCCCGCCAACGTGAAGCACTGGCACGGGGCTGCCTCCGACAGCTGGTTCTCCCACTTGGCTATTGAGGTTCCCGGTGAGAATGCATCCAATGAATGGCTCGAGCCGGTGACGGATGAGGAGTATGCCAAGGCCGTGAAATAATGTGGATACTTCCATGTGAAACAATTACAGCGCAAGCTGTCGTGCTGGCGCTGTAATTGTTTGATACAAAATTATTTTGAGTATTCCGCGGCGCCGTTGCTTTCATTCGCAATATAATAGGATTTGCCGGAGGCGCCCATGTATTCAGGAATAGTCTCGCATAGCACAGGCTAAGACCCGTATTCGACGAAATAATATGAAAAATATATTGATTATCAGCGGCCATACAAACCTTGCCGCATCTGTAGCCAATAAGACAATCCTTGAAACCTTGAACGAACGGCTGCCGGAAGCTGAAATCGTAAAGCTTGACGAACTTTATCCCGATTTTAAGATCGACGTGGAAGCCGAACAACAGAAATTGCTGCGGGCAGACATCATTGTATTGCAATTCCCTCTCTTCTGGTACTCCGCACCCTCCATATTGGAACGCTGGATGGAAGAAACCTTCCGCCACGGCTTTTCACACGGCAGTACCGGAGACAAGCTCAAGGACAAGAAACTCATTCTCTCTTTCACAACGGGAGCACCCGAAACGCTGTATAGCCGTGAAGGGGCCATGGGCTACGCGATCGATGAATTTCTGCCATGCTACAAAGCTGTCTGCCGACTGACTCAAATGGAATACTGCGGCAGTGTTTATACCTGCGGCATAAGTTACGGCAATCGTACGACACCGGAACTTATCGAGCAGCAAAAGGGAGCATCGGTGGAACACGCTGAACGTCTTATCCGGTTACTTGAAGCGCTCTGATGTTTGAATAATTTCGACGCTATGGCCTTCAATTGCCCTCTATCCGATGACTGCATGAATTTCATGTATGCGGAGGCGGCAGGAAGCAAATAAGAACGCAGAGCGGCCGGGATTCCTCATTGGAAATCCCGGCCGACGTCTGTTGAGGATTTAAGGGAGGGTTTATTCCTCAGGCGCGATGTTCGGCTCGCTGGCGCTGATGTAGTTCAGCGGATTGCAGCTGTCCGGCCTGCGGTTGTCTAAAAGATCCTGATAAAATTTTTTCTTGTATTTCAACACTTCCATTTGTTTTTTCAGGATTCGGAGCTGTTCCCGGAGACTTTTCTCTTGCTTGAAGATCAGTTCGGCGCGCTCCGGAATGGTGGAATCCCCTTCCTGGCACAGGTCGATGTAGTGCTTGACGCCTTCAATCGGGAGGCCCGTCATCCGGAGGCAGTGGACCAGGCGGAGCCACCCCAGGGTGTAGTCGGAAAACATACGGGCATTCCCTCCGCTGCGGTCCACGTCCGGGATTAATCCGGCGTTTTCGTAATACCGGATGGTGTAGGCTGACATTTCCATCATTTCCGCAACCTGCTTGACAGTGTATCTGGGGGTGCGGTCATAAGAAGGGCGGTAGGTGCCGGATGGATTTTTCTGTTTAATCATCGTGTGACTGATAGCTTACAGTTACTCCAATATACGAGGCGTTGCCGGATGACAAGTTTTTTACTGTGCTTCACGGGAATAACGTATTTAAAGGCCAGGGAAAACGGCGGTAACTCCATTCCGTGGAGGAAGGACCGGGCTGTGCGTCGGAATATCGGGGGAAGGGGGGCAAATGAGTTGACTGGCTTTTCCTCCCCGTTACAATGAAGCCCGCTCCGGGGACGGAGCCTGTAATGATGATTATTGCCTCCCTTTCCGATTCCGCCCGTTACGAAATGTTGAATCCCCTGTTCAGGAGAGCTTTCGATTTTATCAGGGAGATTGCTCCGGCAACCCTGGAAACCGGCCGCCATGTCCTGGAGGAAGACGCCCTGACCGTGATGGTGAATGAACCGGTGATGAAGAAGCGGGAGAACGCCCGCATGGAAGTGCATGACCGGTTTATTGACATTCACGTGCCCCTTTCCCGGGAAGAGGGATTCATGTGGAAAGAGCGCGCGGCGCTGGAAAAGCCTTCCGAACCGTTCAACAGGGAAAAGGACGCGCAGCATTATGATGATGCTCCGGACACCTCTTTTGTCGTGAAACCGGGGCAGTTCGCCATTTTTTTCCCGGAGGATGCGCATGCCGGCTGCATTGGGGAAGGAAAGATTCTGAAACTGGTGATTAAAGTCAGAACGGCCTGAACCTCATTCCGGAAAAACAGTCCGGAATGGAGAACAGGCCGTTTCTTCAATTTGCGGGCGGGAGTTGCGTTATTTTCCGTCTTCCTTCCGGGCGTCCTGTAAAGCGTTTTCCGGAATCCATACGGCCACATTGCCGCCGTGGACAAGAAACCGGCCGTTGCCTTCCCCGTCAATGGAGACGGTTTCCTCCACGTTGCCGGTGGCTTCCTTCCAAGTTTCCCCTGCGTGCTGCTTGCCCACGTTCATGACTTTGTCTCCATCCTCTCCATTGGAAATGAGCACAGCCACGCCGGAATGCGGGTGCTCTTCATCTCCCACACGGGTGAAGCCGATGGTGTTCGGGTGGTCAAAGTAGTAATTTTGTTCCCCGAAAGCATGGTTTTTACGGATTTCCAGCAGATTGTCGATGATGGCGCGGTGCATGGGCGGGTTGCCGCTCACACCGTAATAGTCCCCGTAGAAGATGCAGGGATAACCTTCCTTCATGAGCAGGATGAGCGCATAGGCGGAGGGTTTGAACCAGTCTTCCACAGCTGATTCCAGGGAACTGCCCCACTGGGAATCATGGTTGTCCACAAAGGTAACGGCCAGCGTAGGGTGGTTCTGAACCAGGGTTCCGTCCAGAATTTTGGAAAGGTCGTAATCGCGGCCCTGCTTGGAGGCCTGGTACATGTTGTAGTGCAGGGGGACGTCAAACAGGTCCACTTTGTAGCGTTCCTCCTTGAGGTAATCGTCCAGGGATTCCAGATCCTGTTTCCAGTATTCACCCACGGCGTAGAAGTCTGCTCCCCTTTCCTTGCGGACGGCTGCCAGGAATTTCCTGATGAATTCGTCATTGATATGCTTGATGGCGTCCAGCCTCATGCCGTCCAGATCCAGTTCCCGGGATACCCATATTCCCCATCTTTCCATTTCTTTCACCACTTCCGGGTGGTTGAAGTCCAGATTGGCGAACATAAGGTAGTCGTAGTTGCCGTTTTCTTCATCCACGCCTTCGCTCCAGCTTTTGCCGTCTCCCATAATCTTGAAAATGGAGGTTTTTTCCGTGCGTGCGTCATAGTCCGTTCCGGTGAAGTGGTACCAGTGCCATTTGAAGTCGGAATATTTGTTTCCGCGGCCGGGAAAGTTGAAGCCGGTCCAGCCTTCAATCTCGTAGGCATCCGTAATTTCCTTGTCGCGGTTCTGCTGGTCCACTTCCTTGGCCATGAATTTTTCCGTATAGTCTGCCCCTGCTTTGTGGTTCATGACGGCATCCAGATAAACGCCTACATGGTGTTCGTGAAGAGCCTTGATGGCCTCCTGGAGTTCCTGCCTGGTGCCGTATTTGGTGCGGACGGTGTTTTTCTGGTCGAATTCCCCCAGGTCAAAAAGATCATAGGTGCCGTATCCTACGTCATTTTGTTCCTTCCCTTTGCAGGCTGGAGGAATCCAGACGGCCGTAACACCCATTTCCTCCAGGTGGGGGGCGTCTTCCTTCAACTTGTTCCAAAACTGTCCGTCGTTGGGCAGATTCCACTCAAAATACTGCATCATGATTCCGTTTTTCATTTGATCTGATTCCTTGTCATACCGTTCGGGTTGTCGCGCTTCCAGGGGCTGTCCGGTGGAAAAAGCGGTTTTCCCGGGCGAGGTTCCGGATGATGAATCCATACGAAGCCCCCAACAGAATAGAGTCCTGAAAGTACGGCGCGTTAGGCATACTGCCGGTCTTATGTCCTGCAAAAATGCCAGCGGCAAAACGGTAGGCGGGAAGGGTTTTTCTCCGAAGGATGGGAAAAAGCGGTTTCACTCCCCCCTGCCGCACCCCGGAAAGAATGGGCCGGGAACGAGGGTTCGTGTAAGTAAGACAGGTGGGAAGAAAGATTATGCCTTTCCCGTGCCGGGAACCAGGTAGTGCCTGTTTTTCAGCCGGTAGTATTTCAGGAACCGGCGGATGAAGAGCAGGGTGACGATAAAGGAAAGCACGTCTGCCAGAGGAAGGGATGCCCAGACTCCGTCCTGTCCCCAGAAACGGGGCAGGACCAGCAGGAACGGCAGGAGGAAGAGCATCTGGCGCGTCAGGGACAGGAAGATTGCCAGACGGGCTTTTCCAATGGCTTGGAAGAAGTTTCCGATGATGATCTGGCTGCCGATGAGCGGAAAGGCCAGCACGCAGATGATCAGACCGTTGGCCGCCAGGCTGATGAGCGAGGCGTCATCCGTGAAGAGCCCGGCAATGCCGTGGGGAAAGAAGACGCAGGCCAGGAATCCCAGCGTGGTGAAGGATGTCCCTGCCAGAACTCCGTATTTGAGGGTGAGCAGAACGCGGCCCGGCTTCATGGCTCCGTGGTTGTAGCCGATGATGGGCTGCATTCCCTGAGTGAGGCCGATGACGAGCATGGCGAACAGAATAAGAATGCGGTTGATGATGCCGTAGGCCCCGATGGCCAGATCCCCCCCGTGATCCGCAAGCTGCCTGTTGATGGCGACGGTGACCGCACTGCCGCAGACGTTTACCAGGCAGGGAGCCATCCCGATGGACAGGATGCCGGTGACGATGGTCTTGCGCAGCTGCCAGATACCGCGGCGGAAGTGGACCGTGCTGGCCGCATCGGAAAAGTGTAACAGCACGCGCACCATGCCGACGACCTGGGCGAGAAGGGTGGCCACGGCTGCTCCGGTAATGCCCCATTTGAACCAGAAGATGAAAATGGGAGCCAGGATGATGTTGATTCCTACGGAAAGAAGGGTGGAGCCCATGGCTTTTTTAGGGTAGCCGGTAGCTCTCATCACATGATTGAGGTTGAAGAAGACGTACGTGACGGGCAGGCCCAGCAAGGTAATGAGCATGAAGTCGTACGCATAGGTGAGGGTTTGCCCGCTGGCTCCGAAGGCGGTCAGGATTTCCGTAAGGAAAAGAAGCGTGGGAATCACCAGCACCACAGCGGCAATCAGACTCATGATGAGGACGTTGCCAAGCGTACGCTCAGTTCCTTCCTGGTCTTTTCTTCCCAGCCGGATGGAGCTGATGGCCGCCCCGCCGATGCCTACCAGCGTGCCCAGGGCGAAAGTCAGGTTCATGATGGGGAAGGTGACGGCCAGGCCGGACAGGGCCAGAGGCCCCACGCCGTGACCGATGAACACGCTGTCAATGATGTTGTACAGGGAGTATACCACCATGCCGGCGATGGAGGGCAGGGAGTACTGGATCAGCAGACGCCATACGGATGCGTTTTCCAATTCTGCGATGTTGCGTGACTGGGCTGCCATGGACGTTCCTCCTTTCAAAACAGGTGGCAAACTATAAAAACGCACGGATGGGTTGTCAAGCTGTCCACCTGTCCGGAAAACGGCCTTTTTCCCCCAGTTTCAGAGAGAGGGCTGTTTTTGATTGACTGTGGAAGCTTTTGGAGGTTGAGTCCTTTCCGCCTTTTTCAGAAGCACGCCATGACCATGTCCGTTTTCCCTTTCCTGCGTCTTGTCTCCGTTTGCGGCGCCGCTCTTATGGGGTCTTCCTGTCTGCCCATGTTTGGCGCCGGGCAGGTGCTGGCGGGAAGCAGCCTCGCGGAAGGTCTGCTTCCCTCTTCCTCTCTGGATCTTGTGTGGAGGGGAGACATCCGTTCTTTTCCCTCTTCCGGTTTGAGGACGCCCCGCGGGTTCAAAGTTTCTCCCGCGGATTCTTATTCCCTGCTGATGGAAGCGCGCCCGGGGATTGCCGGAGAGTGGGCCTGCTATCATGACCGCAGCAATTACTACTGGGCTTTTGTAGCCGGAAAGAAGGAGGAAGAAGCGGGGCTTTACGCCGTGCGCCGCGGCGTGGCCGTAAGCGGCATTTCCGGAGAAATTGAAGATGCCCCCGCCGTGCAGGATGCTCAGCCATTCTCCGCCATGTAAGCACAGGTTCTGGTCTTTTTGCAAAAAATGCTGCCGGAACCCCGTTTTCCGGCAAGTTGGACACGATAGGTTTGACAGGCAGCTGTTATTGCGGGCGTATTATGAACCGCATGAAGTTCCTTTTATTATCGTTTGCATGGGTGTGCATGGCTTGCGCCGGAGCATGGGGGCAGGATACGGCCCCGTCTTTCCCGGCTAACGGGGCCAATTACAGGCTGTTTCCGGCGGACCGGCCTCCGCTGGTTCCCAAACCCCAGCAGCTGCGCTGGGACGACAGGGCCATTCCCGTGCAGTCCGTACGCATTTTGGCTCCGTCTCCGTCCAGGACTTCCTATCCGGAACAGATGAAGTTCATTGTTTCCGAATTGAAATCTTTTCTGGCGGAGCACCGCGTGAAGGTGGCTCCGGACGGGACTTTTGCCGTTAAATTCGTCAAGGGGGATGTGAAAGCCGGCACGGAAAATTCCAAGCTGAAGGAGGAGGCTTATTCCCTCCGTGTAACTCCCGGCGGCGCACTCATTACGGCGATGGATACCAGAGGATTCTATTACGGCATGAAAACGCTGGAGCAGCTTCTTTTGCGCCGCGGCGGGACGACGACCATTGCCGCCTGCGATATCGTGGACTGGCCGGATTTTGAAATCCGCGGATTCATGAACGATGTGGGACGCAATTACATGCCGCTGCCTCTGATTGCACGGGAGCTGGATTCCATGGCGCAGCTCAAGCTGAATGTTTACCACTTCCATTTTACGGAGAACCCCGGCTGGCGGCTGGAATCCAAAATTTATCCGGAGCTGAACGCCCCCGAAAATTATACGCGCATGCCTGGCAAGTTTTACACGCAGAAGGAGTTTAAGCAGCTGGTGGAGTACTGCCGCCTGCGCAATATCCTGCTGATTCCGGAGATGGATATGCCGGGGCACAGCCAGATGTTCCGCAAGGCGCTCAACGTGAAGATGAGCGATGAAAAAGCCACCAAAGCCCTGGTGGCCCTGATCAAGGAGTTGTGTTCCCTGGTTCCCAAGGAGAAAATGCCCATCATCCACATTGGCACGGACGAGGTGCGCGGCAAGGATGAGCAGGTGAACAATGAGATTCTTAAGGAGTACATCCATGCAGTGGAGTCCTGCGGCCGCATTCCCATGAGATGGCAGCCCGGCCTGACGCCGAAGGGCTATAACGGCTCCATCCAGCAGTTATGGTCCGGCCGCCAGAACCGTGGCGCATGGCCTACCGACGGAGCGAAGTATGTTGATTCCCTGGAGACTTACCTGAACCACCTTGATCCGTTTGAAACGGCCATGACCATGTATTTCCGCCGGGCATGCCCGTTTCGGAATGCGGAAGGACTGGGCATGATGCTGTGTTCTTTCCCGGACCTGGAAATTACGGATCCGCGCAACCAGGTTCTTCAGACGCCCGTTTACGCCGGCATGGCGTTCGTTTCCGAACCTTTGTGGAATAATCCCCATGAGAAGGTGCAGGGAGACCCCAACCGGGACGAATATATGAAGTATTTTTCCAATCTGCCCGTGCAGGGGGATCCTCTGCTGAAGGGGTTTGCGGATTACGAGAACCGCGTGCTCGCCATCCGGGACCGTTTTTTCGTGGATAAGGAGTTTAATTACGTACGGCAGGCGAATATTCCCTGGAAATTGCTGGGGCCTATTCCCAACGGCGGTAAGACGGAAAAGGAATTCGCTCCGGAGGAGGACAACAAGGCAGGGAAGATGAGGGATTCCTACGAGATTGACGGCGTCACCTATGAGTGGTCCGGAGACGATTACACGGGGGCCACCATCATTTTCAAGCATTACTGCGATTTTCCGACGCTGTTCAATGGCGCAAAGATGGGAGCTTATCCCCACAAAAACCACACTTATTACGCGCAGACCTGGATTTATTCCCCCAAGGCGCAGATGGTGCCTTTCTGGATCAGCGGACATACCTGGGCCACGTCCGATTGGCGCAACGGTCCGGCGAGCGTTCCCGGCAAGTGGTTTCATGCGGATCCCAAATTTTTTGTGAACGGCCGGGAGATTGCCCCCCCGCAATGGAAAAAGCCGCGTAACAGCGGCGTGATGGTGGATGAAAACTACCATTTCCGGGAGCCTTCTATGGTTCCTCTTAAGAAGGGTTGGAACCGCGTGCTGGTAAAGAGCCCCAGCAACAATTCCGCGCGTCGGTGGATGTTCACATTCGTTCCGGTGCTGGTGAACCCCAAGACGCCCGGCTGCAATGTGAAGGAGTATCCCGGCCTCAAATTTTCCACACGTCCGGAATAGAAAATCCCGTGATGAGCATCCGGAGCTGGAATGAGCCGGTTGCAGTATCCGCCATCATCATTAAAAAAGAAGCCGCGCTTCTGGCAAAAGCGCGGCTTCTGATTGCATGCAAAGGACACGGATACGAAGTTAAGCGCTCCGGCGGCGCGTTATCGGAGCGGCAAGTCCCGGCAGGCCAAGGGAAGCCGAGTCCAGTTCCGGCACGGGAAGAGCCCCTTCATTGTAGATTCAATGGAGCAGGGTAACCCTGTATTGTCACAGTATTTTCCAGGGAATATGTTCCAATAGTTCGTCAAAGCCGAGCCCCGTGCCTCCAGGAACAGCTGCCTGAGGGGCCATGCCTCCCATCCGGTCTATAAAGGGGTCCGGCTCAAACAGGAGGTGGGTGCAGAGGCCGCAGAGGGGAATTTCCGTGGGCAGGGAGTTGCGGTAATATTCCGCCGCCTGGTAAACGGCCCAGAGCTGCCCTACGGGGTGATCCATGACAGTGGTGAAGACGGGAGGTTCGTAAAGATATTCCGGCGTTGCTTCCCGTGCGGGTTTGACGATGCGGATGATGGGCAGGTCCGAGGAGATGGCTGGCTGGTGTTCCACATCCGAACCCATGTCCAGGGCCAGAGGCATGCCGGCGTCTACCAGACGTTCCCAGCTCTGGATGGAGAAGGGGCACGGGTCTTCTATGAAGTCTATTCTGGTTTTCAGATGGTGGGGCAGGGATTTCCAGAATTTCAGGGCATCGTTTTCATTCAGGCATCCGTTGAAGTCCAGCCGCCAGCGCCAGGAGGGAACCATGGATGCCAGCATCGTCAGCCGTTCCAGGGCGGCGGCCAGATTGGCGCTGGCCTTAATTTTTCCTGCCTTGAATCCCTTGGATTCCATGATGCGAATGGTAGCGGGGCTGACGCAGGAGGGCAGCGTGGCGTGGCTTTCCGGAATGTGAAGACCGTCAAACAGGCTGACGCCCCTCGCGCGTGCTTCCCCGTCCGTTCGGGCGCACTCCGCGGCGCGAACGCCCAGAGGCAGAGGGCGGCCCTTCCTGAGCGCGTCCAATTCCTCTTGCAGGGTGGCGTCTCCCAGTTCCGGCCACGGCTGGATGCAGCCGTACCCGCCTTCATCCGTTTTAATGAGGGCTCCCTTCCTGCACACTTCCGCGGCTCTGGCGTTCAGAGGGCCGCAGGCTGTTAAAGAATATTCATGGTAAAACACAACTTTAATTCAAACAACCTTTCCTTCTTTTGTCACGATGAAAAAAGGTTTTCATTGGATTTTGGAGGGTGAAACGTCTAAGCTCTGCGTCATGTACAGAACATTGGTGTTCGGGGCGGACGGCCGGGTGGGAAGCCGTCTGGCAGCGTATCTGGAAGAACATGGCCTGGAGGTGGTGAAGTGCGGACGGGGCTTTTGTGATTTGAAGGATTTAAGCGCTTTGAAACGTGTTCTGCTTTCTTCCGGAGCCACTCATGTGGTGAATTGCGCCGCTGTGAGCGGATTGGAAGCCTGCCTGGATGATCCGGAGACGGCCCACCGCGTCAACGCCATGGCTCCGGAGATGATGGCGCGCATTTGCCGCCTGGAGGGCATGCGCTTTATCCATTTGAGTACGGATTATGTGCTGGACGGCAGGAGGAGAGGTTTGAAAACGGAGGAGGGGAAGTGCCGCCCCGTAAATGTGTACGGAGAGTCCAAGCTGGAGGCGGAATTCCGTGTGCGGGAGGAGATGCCGGACGCTCTGATAGCCCGCGTTTCCTGGGTATTCGGCAATCCGGAACGGCCCTCATTCCCGGAAATGGTGCTGCGGCGGGCAATGAAAAGGGAGCCTCTGGCCGCTGTGGCGGATAAATGGTCCATGCCTACATGGATGGAAGATTTATGTGCATGGCTCCGTTTTCTGGCTTATGAGAGCGGGGCGTCCGGCGTGCTGCATCTGTGTCAGTCCGGAGAGCCTGTTTCCTGGCACAGTTATGCCGTGGCCGTGCTGAAATGCGCCGTGAAGCACGGGTTACTGCCTTCTTTGCCGCCTGTGGCGGAACAAAAGCTCGACGAACAGGCCGGTTTCAGGGATGCTCGGCCCCGGCATACCGCCATGTCCAGCGAACGCCTCTCTTCCCTGATGAAGCAGCCCGTGAGGGCGTATGAAGAGGCCATTGACATGGCCGTGGCCCGCTATGCCGCAGATCCAACCTTTCTCTCCAGCATTTCATGAATGATTTCCACAATTCCCGTGATTCCCGCCCCAGGCCCGTTTACCGGGACCGCCGTTCCCAGCCGGGCCGCCCGCGCACAGCTCCCAAAAAGAACCTTTTTGCCAACAAGTCGCCGGAAGGGAGCGAACAATGGCTCAAGCCCTGGGTGGAGCTGAAGTATTTCACATACAATCCGGCCGTGTTCCCCCGCATGCTCGGCTCCGTAAGCGGGGAAATAGCGCCGGGAAGCCTGGTAAACGTCTATGACAAGAACGGTGAACTGTTCGGCGCCGGATTCTGGAATGAGTCCAGCCGCACGCCTCTGCGCATGGTGTACCACGGGAAGGACGTTTTTGCCGAACGTGACCTGGATGCTGCGCTGGAACGCGCCGTGAAGCTGCGCAGGGAAGTTCTGCGCCTGGATGAAACCACTAATGCGTACCGTGTGCTGCACGGAGATTCCGACGGACTGGGCGGCCTGGTGGTGGACCGTTACGCGGACGTGCTGAGCCTGGAGGTGAGTACGCTGGCCGTCTGGCAGAGGCTGAACCGCTGGCTGCCCCTGCTGCACCGCCTGTGCGGCACAAAACGCCATGTGGTGCAGGTGGATGAGGGCATTGCCCGCATGGAGGGTATCCGGGCGGAGGAGGCGCCGGCATCCCCGGCCCCCGTCAGGCTGGTGAAGATTGTGGAAAACGGCATCACCTATGAAGTGGACTTTGCCCAGGGGCACAAGACGGGCTTTTTCTGTGACCAGCGGGACAACCGCCTCAAGTTCGCCTCCCTGGTGAAGGGGGCCACGGTGCTGGACCTGTGCTGCTACAGCGGCGGCTTTTCCATTGCCGCCAAGATGCTGGGCGGAGCGGCGGAGGTAACGGCTGTGGATTTGGATGAGAAAGCCGTTGCCATGGCTAAAAGAAACGGAAATATCAACCATCAGCGCATCGACTTCGTGCATGCGGATGCCTTTGTCTATGCGCGCCAGATGGTGCGCAACGGCCGCCTGTTTGACGCCGTGCTGCTGGACCCGCCCAAATTCATTGTTGGCAGGGACGGATATGAAGAGGGCATCAAAAAATACCATGACCTCAATATGTTGGGGCTGCAATGCGTGCGTCCCGGCGGCCTGTTTGTCACCTGTTCCTGTTCCGGGCTGCTTTCCCCCGCGGAGTTTGAGCATACCGTCATCAAGGCCGCCCAGCGGCAGGGGCGCAAGCTTCAGATTATGGCGATGACCGGCCCCGGCTGGGACCACCCTTTCCTGAGCACTTATCCGGAGGGCCGTTATCTGAAGGTTCTGTGGGCAATTGCCCTGTAGCTGGAGGTTGAGGCCCGGGATGCATTTCGGAAAAACCTTTCAGGCGTGTTGACGTTCTTTGCCACTCTCTGCTTTCGTGGTGAGGAATATGGCAAAACAAGTATTGCAGCGGCTCAGTTTTACGGCCGGGGAGCTGACCCCGTGGCTGGCCGGACGCGCCGACCTGGATCCCGTGTCCCGTGGTGCCTCCCGGCTGATAAATTTTCTGGTCAGCCCCTTCGGCGGTCTCCGGCGCAGGCCGGGAACACGCCTGGTCGCCCGCGCGGGATGCCGGGAGGGCATGGTGAGGCTGGTTTCCTTCAAGTACTCCACGGGCGTGCAGTTCATGCTGGAAGTGGGGCGCGGCTACGTCCGGTATTTTAAAAATGGCGCGCTTCTGACGGATACGGAAGGCGGGGTGCTGGAAACGCTTACTCCGTGGAAGACGGATGAACAGGTAAGCAACCTCCGGATGCAGCAGCTGAATGACGTGATTTACTGTGTGGAACCTTCTACGCCGCCTATGACGCTGGCCCGCTACGCAGACGATGACTGGCGGCTGGAAGCGTTGGAGTTTTCCGGAATTCCTTATGAGAGTTCCCTGTTGAATGCCGTGCGGCTGGAATGCCGCATGGTGCGGGAGGGGAGCGTCAACAGGCTGCTGGCGACGGCGGACGATGATGTATTCACTCCGGAAATGGAGGGAAAGGAGTTTCTGCGCATCACCAGGAAATATGGAGAAACCGTGGCGGAGGGAAACCAGATGCCTTTTTACCATTTGACGACTCTGAGCCGGGATCTTTACAAGGGAGAGACTTTTTCCATGAACCGGGAGGACGGCTGGCGGCAGGCTTATACCTGCATCCGCGATTTCAGCCGGGAAAGCGACTACCAGGAAGGGGTGGACCGCCCGGAGAGGTACACGGCCTTTTTTGAAAAAGGGGCCGATGCCAGTACCCGCATTTATGTCAACGGCGCGTGGACGTTGGAGACGACGGGGACCTGGGATGCGGAATGGGAAATCTGCCGGGGGTATCCGGACGGCTCCAATTACCTTCCCAACCGTCCGGAATTAGTGTGGCATTCCGTGAAGAGCTTCCAGCAGAGGGAGGGGGTCCGGAATAATTTCACCCTGAGCGGCAATGAAGAGGAAATGTCCTACTACAAAATCCGCCTCATGGCTTACAAGGACGGGTCTTCTGCGGGAACGCCCGTATTCCGCGCATCAGCCGGCTCCTTTAACCATGAAGTGGTGGTGGAGGAATATGTTTCCCCGCGCAGCGCCTATCTTGCGAGTGCCCTTCATCTGTCCTATCATACGCTGAGTGACTGTGATACCAATGACTGGTCTTTTGGTGCGTTCGGGGTCCGGAACGGTTATCCGTGCACGGTAGAGTTCCATCAGGGGCGGCTGTGGTTCGGAGGCACTCCTGGGCAGCCCCAGACGCTGTGGGCCAGCAGGGTGGATGATTTTTCCGCGTTTACGCCCGGCATTCCGGCGGATTCCCCCATGATTCTGACAATGGCCGCTTCCCAGCAGAACTGCATTTCCTGGATAGCTTCCCTCCGGGGGCTGATGATTGGAACCAGCGAGGGGGAATGGCGTCTGTCCGCCACCAATTCAGAAGGGTTGAATGCCTCTAATGCCGGATTTGAGCGCCATTCCGGCGTGGGGTCTGCCTCCCTGGATGCCCTGTCTGTAGAAAACAGCCTTCTTTTTGTGCAGCAGGGCGGGATGAAGGTTCGGGAATTATTTTATTCTCTGGAGGCCGACGGTTACCAGACAAGGGATGTGAGCCTGTTGTCCGACCATTTGCTGGGGGAGGGAATTGTGGACTGGACTGTACAGAGGAGCACGGCGTTCCATGTCTGGTGCGTTCTGGGTGACGGCAGTGCCGTATGCATGACTCTGAACAGGGAACAGAATGTGGTGGCGTGGCATGCACACCGCCTGGAACACGGCCGCATTCTGTCCGTGGCGTCCCTGCGCGGTTCCCGCAACACACCGGATGAGGAAGTATGGTTTGCCGTGGCGCGCGGGGAAGGGGAGGAGGCCTGCATTACGGTGGAATGCATGGCGGATGGGAATGCCTGCCTGGATGCCTGCACGGAGGCTGTCGTGAAGGGGGAGACGCTGTCCGGCCTGAGCCATTTGGCGGGATGCAGCGCCTTTCTGGTGGGCGGGGACGGCGCATGCATGGACATCAGCGTTGACGGAGCCGGGAATGCCGCCTGTCCCGGAAGGGGGGATGGGGAAACAGTATCCGTAGGCCTGGCCGCTCCGGCGGAAGTAAGGACGATGCCCCTGGAAACGCTTGAGACGCTGGGTTGCTTTAAAAAGCAACTCGGTGCGCGCGTCCTGCTTCATGAAAGCACCCTGAAATTCCGCTACGGAACGGGAACTCCGGAGGCATGGAAGGATTTCCAGCCCGGCAGGTACAGTGTTTCCGAACCTTACTCCGGCTATGTGCGGATGATTCACAACTATGGTATGGATGAGCAGTCTTCCTTTGCCCTCCGTGTGGAGACTCCGGCTCCATTTAACCTTCTGGCCCTGGTGCTGGATGTGGAATTATAGGCGCAGGAGTGCGTTTACGGCTGTTCAGCCGCCTCTTCATGGGAAAGCATGTGTACAATGACCTTGATGCCGTGTTTTTCTCCAGCCGCCTTCGCCAGGGAACGAATGGCGGAGGCCGTCATTCCATTGCGGCCGATGATGCGTGCCACGTCCGTTTTTTCCAGAATCAGGCGGAAGCGGACGGCGTCTCCCTGCGGGGATTCCGCAACGCGCAATTCCGCCTGTTCCGGGTGTTGCACGAATTGCAGGGCGATCAATTGCAGGTACTGGCGGATTTGTTCTACGGCAGGATGCATGAAGGGAAATGTGGGTTATTTTCATGAACCATACTATAAAGCCGCCTGATTGAAAAGATGCAATTCCAGACATTCCCTGAAAAAGAAAGTCGCCCCGACCGTAAAACGGCCGGGGCGCCCCAACTACCCTATGAAACTGGATCGGTTAAGATCCAGAGAGCTTTTTTAACGAGCGCTCACCTGCTCGAGCGCGCAATATAGTGGAGGAAAAGGGGATACGCAAGTATTTTTTCATTGGAACGATGTTTTTGTTCAATGGAAATAGCATCGTATTTTTACTTCATTTTGACAATATCGGGACCGGAGGAATGGTTATTGTTATTGTCATGAAATCATCTTCCGGGAAGCAGTTCATACGTGAACCCCTTCAGGTATTCCGTTTCCGGAATATTCAATAAAACCGGATGATCCGCTCTTTGGCCGTGTTGCTGCATCAGACGCAGGGTGGCCGGAGCATCAATGGCGGCGTCAAGCACGCTCTCCCGGAACAGGTCCGCTCCGGCGTGGTGGGAACAGCAGAAGGTGGAAAGGATGCCTCCCGGGGCCAGAAGCTTCATGGCGCGGAGGTGGATTTCCTTATATCCGCGCATGGCGTCATGCACGGATTTTTTGTTTCTGGTAAAAGAGGGCGGATCCAGGATAATTAAATCCCATTTGTGTTCTCCTCCGTCCCGGACAAGGGCTGCTTCCTTTTTCAGGAAGTCAAACGCATTATCCGTGACACACTGCACGGAGACTCCGTTCAGGCGGGCGTTCCGCGCTACGGCGTCCATAGCATCCTGGGAAACGTCCACGGCCGTTACCTCCGAGGCACCGGCAAGGGCGCAGGCCAGGGCGAAACCGCCCTGATTGCAGAAGCAGTCCAGCACGCGGCGTCCGCGGGCGAAGCGAGCCACGGCGGCATAATTGTCAAGCTGGTCCAGATACAGGCCGGTTTTCTGTCCCGTCTGAAGGTCAATCATGAATTGCACGCTGCCGCTGCGTGCGGCAAAAGGTTCCGGTTGCTGTCCTCGTGCCACCCGGACGGAGGGGGAAATACCTTCTGCCGCCAGCATGGGTGAATCATTCCTGACAATAATCCCGCGGGGAGAAAGAAGGTCTTCCAAAACATTCAGGATGATGGGGAGGCGGCATTCCATGGCGATCGTCAGCGTCTGGACGACCAGATAATCCGCGTAACGGTCCACAATGAGGCCGGGAAGCCCGTCGGATTCGCTCCAAACGAGCCGGGTGAGAGTTTCTTCCGGAAGCCGGCGGCGGCGCAGTTCTACTGCCTGGCTGATGCGCCTGGAAAAGAAATCTCCGTTCAGTTCCTGTTTGCGGCGGGAAAAGCGCCTGGCGACGATCTGGGAATGGGGATTGAACATGGCGGAACCCAGAAAGCGGTCCTTGAAATCCTTCAGGGCCACGACGTCCCCCGGCTGCGGATTGCCGAAAATTTTGCGCACTTCCGTGCCGTAAACCCAGTCGTGCCCTTGAAAAATGCGTGCTCTTGGAGAAATAATCAAACCTGCCATGTCAGGAAAGGCAATACATGATCGGGGTGGAAAGTTCAAGGGTAATGCGGGCGGCTCCCAGAAAGGCCGTGGGAAGGGTGGAGGCCTCCGTTCCCTGGGATTTTTCGCGCAAGTACGCCGCTGTGCATCATTCCGGGACTATTTCGGTTGAAAATGCCCGGAAACGAAGTAAAATAGGGCGCGTTATGAAAGTAGAAACTTTTGAAACTCCCCAGGATGCTGCCAAGGCTTTGGCAGGAGAAGTTGCGGAATTGATCCGTACGCGCGCCGCTGAAGGCAAAAACGTGGTTCTTGGCCTTGCCACGGGCGCCACTCCGCTGCCTTTTTACGCAGAGCTAGTCCGCATGCATAAGGAGGAAGGCCTTTCCTTTGCCAACGTGATTTCCTTCAATCTGGACGAATACAGCGGCTTGGATCGCGACCATCCGGAATCCTACTGGTACTTCATGCACACGAATCTTTTCAACCACATCGACATCAAGCCGGAAAACATCAACCTGCCCTCCGGCACGGTGAAGGATGATGAAATTGCCGCCCACTGCGCCGCCTATGAACAAAAGATCAAGGATTGCGGCGGTATCGACCTCCAGATTCTCGGCATTGGCCGAACTGGCCATATCGGCTTTAACGAACCCGGCTCCGATGATACCACCGTCACCCGGCAGGTTCATCTGGACGAACTGACCCGTTCTGATGCTGCTCCCGCTTTCGGCGGTATTGAAAATGTTCCCACCACCGCCATTACCATGGGCGTGGCTACCATCATGGGCGCCCGTGAAGTGGCTTTGATGGCCTGGGGAGAAAAGAAGGCGTCCATCGTGAAAAAGGCTGTTCAGGGGCCTGTGACGGTGGATGTGGCCGCCTCCTACCTTCAGAAGCATCCGAACGCCAAGTTCCTTCTGGACAAGGGGGCTGCTTCCCTCCTTTAATTTTACGTTTTAGTAACGGAAATGCCGTCTTTCCCGGTTTCGTGGAAAGGCGGCGTTTTTTATGGGGTGAAGGAAGGCGGAAGCTTCTTTTTTCCATGGAAGTTATATGGGAAATGCCGCCTATGCAGGCAAAAGGGAGGGGTGGAGGCTGGGCAGGGAGGATTTTGTATCATCGTATGCTAATTCACACATCAGCGCAGCGTACATTTCAAACTATTAACATGTATTGGCGGGTACTGGATGGCATCCGCCATTTTTATTGGAGATAATCGGGGATTTTTCCTTCATCACGTCCGGGACGTGTTGTTGTTCTTTTTGGAATTCCTTATGTTCATTTGAGAACTAAATGGTTAGTTCTCAGACAGGAAACAATTCAGGAACATGAATAATTATATACCACTAAACAAGGCGGTCGGCCCGAAGCTTATCTGCGACGGGGAGCAGGCTCTCATCCCGCAGAAACTCGGAGTTGACGCGATGGAGTTCAACTTTGACGGTTCGGCGTGCGAACACGCCACTTGCGCCGGAGCGCCGGAAATGTTCATCAAGGTCGAGGAAGACGGCCTGTACTATTTCGGCGTGGAAGCCGACGACACAGGCAGCATTTCCATTGCGGGCGACGTGCTTTGCAAGAAGGATGGGACACCTCCCAACGGCAAGCTGAATATTCAAACGGAAATGATAGGATTGAAAGCTGGCTATTACAAGGTGGCCTTGTCTTACACGAATAATGCCTACCCCCCCGTCAGCAACAACGCTGCCGCGTTCAATGTGACGATGGACAGGGAACCCATTCAGGAAGGGAAGTACGAAGGGAACTCGACGATGAAGCGCGAATTCTCGTCGTCCCCCAAAATCAAATTGTGGACGATTGAGAAGGAATCCACCATTACCTGTGAAGAGTCCAGGAAAGTGGAGGTGACGCTCGAAGAACCTGCACCCGTTATCAAAAAAGGTATTGGCGCTTGCAAAACGAAATTCATCATCCCGCAAATCATCATAACGGCTTGTAAGGATGAAGTGCTTGAGCGATGGAACCCGCGCGTCCAACAAGTTTCTGCCGGTTCCACGATTCTTGTACTCACGGGAACTTATAGAGACGCCCTCAAAAACCCTCCCGTTACCGAAGATGAAGCCGTCGAAGCGGTCACTGTAATGAACGGTTATCAATCTCGTGCAGAAGTTGGAATATGGCACACGTCGGAAGCTTCCCTCGCTCACGAAGAACACCATCGCCGTCAATACAATGATGCCTTTAAATTCTACTGGGACAATTTGAGAATACAGGATTCGATCGAATTAAAACCTGTTTCCTGCGAAAAATTTCCGAAAATGGATGATGCCTTGGCAGAAATGAGGAAGTCCGTTCTTAATTGGACAACCACCTACTTGACCGCTGTTAAGCACTATATTGAATTGTTGCCGGATGATGCCAATGATCGTCCCTACTGTGCCGGACAAAAAGTTCTGAACGAGGCGACCCGGAAGATTATTGCCCAGGCAAAGGCCAATGGATGGAGCAGAGTACCCGATGAAGTCACGGAACCGGGAACGATTGAACCGCCCTGTTTCCTTCCGCCCGTCAACGGCATGTATGCCCGCAGCGTGGCTGCTGCGGAGGAACCGGCTCCCTTGACCCTCTCCATTGCGGATACCTCCCGGTTCAGGGAAGGCAGAATCACAGTCCGTTTTCGCAATGAAGGAAACGAGCCTGTCCGGATTCCGGACGAAATCAACGACGAAACAGCCGATTATTTCTTCCTGACGGTGTTGAGGACGGAACGAGGAAACTTCCGCGTCCTGAACAGGACAGGCGGGAAAATAACCTTCCATCGTTCCTTGAACTACCGGGAACTGGCCCCCGGCCAGGAATACAGCGTCACGATTCCGGTATGTCTGGAAGAAGTCGATCTGGAAGGCTGGAAACAATGTTCTTGTGAACTGGAAACGCGCTACTATAATCAGCAGGGTGAAGGTTGTTTCCGGGGGATGCTCCGGGCGACGGCCAAACTCGCGCTGTGATGAAAAAAATCTTCCGGTATTTAGCACTTCTGGCAAGCCTGTCCCTCCATGCCGCGGCGTGGGGGGACATGGCCGACAACGGAGTGGAATGCTCCGTGGTGATGGAAAAGACCCAGTTTGACGCGAGGGAGGCTTTCCCTGACTTCAAACTGGTGTTCACGAACAAGGGCGAAAAGACCGTGCGCCTGTTCGACGACTTCTATCCCCTCAAGGATGACGGCCCTAATATCCGTATCGAAATATGGAAAAAAGCGGGAGGGAAAAGATATGGGTACAGAGTGGGCGAAATAGAGAATCCAATAGCCTGTTATGGAGCCAAGTATAAAATCGAACGGGCCGCAGACTCCATACGCTTCATTACGTTGAAGCCGGGAGAAAAGCATGAAGTCCCCATCAAGGAAGCTTACCTGTTGCTGATGTATTTTGACCGTCTTCGCAATGGTCAGAACTATGAGCTGGAAGTACGTTTCAGGGATGAACATGCGTATCCCGATGCTCGGAGGGTGTATGTAGGGAAGGCAGAATTTAGTTTGTCACGCCGGTCGCCCAAAGGAGTTCCTCGGTGAATAATCCAGACTGTTGGAGGACATAGCCTATTGTTCCCGTTCTTCCAATAACCCACCCACCAGAGAGCCAGTTATCTATTGTTCAGCCATTTGTTCCCTGATTATCTCTGTTCCTTGATACATTTTTTTATTATTTCTGAGAAAGGACAGGTTAGTTGAAATAGTGAATTAAGGGTTCAATGGCCTGAAACCTAATAACGACGGGGGAGAATTGGGACGATGGGCGTAGTTTTCTCCTTATCATTCGAAAATGAAGTTATGAATTATCGTGGAAGAAATCTTCATCACCTGTGAAGAAACCAAGGAAGTGGAAATCGGTTTTGAAGGAATGGAACCGGTTATTGCAGACGAAGCATGGAATTGCATCACTACGCCTATCATTCCCAGAATTTTTGTGACGGCGTGTAAAGGATGAAGCAGCCGATGTCTGGAAGCTCCGTATTGAGGGAGCGGAAAGGCGATCCGGCAATGTAGGCGGTAATTTATCAGTCCCATTGTCTTAAATGGGATTCCAAATTTATTGGGGTATCAAAAATACCAGTATTTTCAAGTTTTGATCAAGGAGGGGAGGTTTGTGGACTTTGAGGCGGAATTATGGGATGACAACAGGTTTGAGGAAAACTGTTGAACCCGTCCACGGTGTGCCGGGAGGATTTCTTCGGACAGGAAAAGGCCGGGGCTATTTGAGCCATGCCAGGAATTCATGGTTGCCGTCAGTTCCCGTGATAGGGGAAGGTTCGCACCCCATCCAGGAACGGTTCAGTTCGTCCGTGACGAAAGTGCGTATGGAGTCCACCGCCCTCCGGTGCAAAGCCGGGTCCCGGACGATGCCGCCGGGGCCTATATCTTCCGGCTGGAGTTCAAACTGGGGCTTGATGAGCACCAGGGCATCCCCCCCTTTTTTAAGCAGAGGAAAGGCGGCGGGAAGGATTTTTTTCAGAGAGATAAAGGAGACGTCGGAAACGATCAGATCCACTTGTTCCCCAATATCCTCCGGAGTCATGTAGCGGGCGTTGAATTTTTCCTTCACAATGACGCGGGGATCCTGCCGCAGTTTCCAGACAAGCTGGTTGGTTCCTACGTCTATGGCATGCACCCTGGCGGCTCCGTGCTGGAGCAGGCAGTCCGTAAAACCTCCGGTGGAAGCCCCAATGTCAAGGCAGACCTTGCCTTCCGCAGAAACGGGGAAGGCATTCAGGGCTCCTTCCATTTTCAGGCCGCCGCGGCTGACATAGCGGGGACGGTTTCTAATGGTGATATCCGCGTCTTCATTAACCTTGAGACCGGGCTTGGTAGAGGGATGCCCCCCCACGCTCACTTCTCCGGCAATGATGAGCCGCTGGGCCAGCTCCCGGGATTCTACGAGATTGCGGGAAACCAGAAGGATATCGAGTCGTTGCTTGCTCATGATTCGGAAAAAGGTGTGAACGCAGGTATTTCATGAAACCGCATGAAGAATCAAGAAAAACCGAGCGCAGAGAGTCATTCGGGCGTAAAAATGCGGCATTCCTCGTACTGGAGCATTTTACGATTGATTCAAGGCCGGTTTATAGGAGACTCTGCGGCGGATGGAACACCGCTACAGGCAATTGATGCGCAGAGTCAGGCTTTACCTGCTGACGGAGGTGCGCAAAAAATCGTGGGCAAGCAAGTTCCTTTCCGCCAGGGTTTTTGATTCTGTTTACTGGTCATGGGACAGGCAATCCGTTGCAACGGGAGCTGCCTGGGGGGCTGCCGCAGCGATTGCCCCTCTTCCCATGCAGAGCCTGTGGGGCGTTTTCGCCTGCCTGTGGCGCAAGGGTAATATTCCCGTAGCCATTCTGATGGCGTGGCTCTCCCCTCCCGGCTTTACCTTTTTTGCCATTCCCGCTCAATGGTGGCTGGGGTGGTTCCTTTTTTCGATTTTGGGGTTCCCTACGTCCGGCGCGAACTGGGAGATGCTGAAAGCGGGGGTTCAGCAGTGGTCCTGGACGCCGTTTGGCGGATTGAGCATCGGCATGGTAAGCCTGGAATTCGCAGCGGGCTGGGTGGTTTCCAGCGTTGTTCTGGGCAGCCTGTGTTACGGGCTGGTGCAGTTGGGATGGAGGATGGGCCAGTTCCTGCACAGCAGAAAAAAGAGCGGCAAGTTGTAATAGAAAAACTGCCGTCTGTGTAAGGCAGGGCGGAACCGGAAAGCCGGGCAGTCCGGAAAAATCAGACGGCTACTTCCATCAGCAAAACGGTTGAGTTCTGGAGGGCTTCTATGGAGACGGTTTCCGTATCCGTAATTCCGGCACCGTCCCGACTGTGCAATATGGCATCTCCTATTTTTATTTCTCCGTCTATCACGAAGATGTATACGCCCGTGTTCCGTCCCTTGAATTGGTATTCCCGTTCTATGCCCCTGTCCAGCTCCGCCCAGGAAAACCAGGCCTGCTGCATGATGGAAATATCCGTTTCCGGAGCCAGGAAGGTAGAGATTTCATTATGCTTCAACAGGGGGGTGATGTCGTAATCCCGGTACCTGGGGGGCGTATTGATCCTGTCCGGAATGATCCATATTTGCAGGAATTCCAATGGTTCCGTGAGGCTGTCGTTGAATTCGCTGTGCTGAATACCCGTTCCGGCGCTCATCACCTGGATTTCTCCGCGCGTGATAGTGTGGCTGTTGTTCAGGCTGTCTCCGTGGCGGAGCCTTCCTTTCAGAGGAATGGAAACCACCTCCATATTTTTGTGCGGATGGGTGCCGAAGCCTTCTTCCGGGAGAACCTTGTCGTCATTGAGCACGCGCAAAGCTCCGAATTGCATGCGTTCCGGGTTGAAATAATTGGCGAAGCTGAATGTGTGGTGTGTATCCAGCCATCCGTGGTTGGCATGTCCACGGGAGGATGCACGGTGAATGGTAATGTTCATGATTGATATAGGGGGAGTGGGAGCGGTTTTCCGCTTGCAGAGTGTTTGACCGGCTGCAACTCTGGGCTGTTCAAGGCGAATGACATTATTTCCAGGACCGTAAAATAAATCGGCAACACAAATTGGTGGTGCAATGTCTCTTCTTTTAGGGTAGCGTGCTGCAGTACCCGTGCAAAGAAGACAAGGCTTATGGCTCAGCGGACATTTATGAGATGGATCAAGGGACTGATTCCCACAGTGATTATTTTGCTGGGGGCGTTGCTACTGGGCTGCATATGCTACATCTCTATCTGGGGGGTGCCTTCCTTCGTTGTGCAGCGGGTGGAGCAGGCTCTTCTGGAAAAGGGCATTCCCTCCCATATAGAGACGCTGAAAGTTACTTTGTGGCCCCGTGCCGTTGTGACACTGAAAAATGTGGAATTGCTGGATCCGGAGGCCATGCCGGAAACTCGCCGGCCCATAGTTCTGCTGCATGAGGCGGATGTGGCGCTGAATTGGAAAAAACTGATAGAAGGACAAGTAGTGCCGGAGCGGGTGAATGTGAAGGGGATGGACGTCACCGTACCCGTAGATGCGGGGAATCCGGAAAAAGTTTTTTCCGTAACGGGGGTGAACGCGGAATTGAATCTGGGGCGGCCCGGCATGGTGGACATCGTCAAGGCAGATGCCGTTGTGCAGGGTATCCGGGTGACGGCCCAGGGGGCATTTTCCATTGGTCAGGATGATTCCGGAGACTTTACGCTGACGGCTCAGGATATGGGCGCCGTCAGAGAGCAGTTGAATCAGGTCCTGAATTACATGGACCGGGTGAAGTGGCCTGATGCATCTCCTCCCCGCCTGATTGTCAATTTAAGCGACGACCCGAAAGGCGGCGTGCGTGTAGGCATGGATTTGCAGGCGCCTGTTCTCAGGTACGGAAAAATCATGGTCAGGGATTTCCTGTTCAGCGGGGATTACGCGGATTCCGTTATCATGGCCAAACACTTTACCATGCGGGATGCGGAAACGGCCGGTTTCGTCAGCCTTTCCCTCCAGGCCGATTTGAAAAAGCGCACGCTGATCTGGGATGTCCGCAGTACGGCTCCTCTGGTCTCCTGGGCGGTGGCTATTGTTGATGAAGCTCTGGTGCCGAAGGAAATGAAGTTTCTGAGCGAGCCGCATGTACAGATATCCGGTCGTGCGGTTTTTTCGGAAAATTGGGAAGGCGTGGAACATCTGAATGCTTTAGGTTCCGGATCCATGGGAGCATTTTCCGTGCTTGGGGAAAAATTCCAGAGGGCCTCCTGCGATTTCAGTTATGAAAACGGTAATTTTTATGTAACTGATTTGGATATAAGGCATCCCGGAGGCAGTTTTTCCGGCAAGGTAATGGGAGTGGACGGAGAGATTAAGGTAGACGTTCACAGCACGCTGCCTATGAAGGCGATGCTGGGGATGGCCCGTTCCATTGCCCCGGAGGATGCGAAGCTGCCGCCAGCGCTGGAAATCAGGGGAGACCCGGAATTGAAGGTGTACGGTTCCGTGGATATGGGAAAGGGGTGGAAAGGGCCGTTCCAGGTGGACCGCCTCCAGATTGAGGCTTCCGTGGCGGATGTCTTTTACCAGGGAGTGGAATTCGTTTCCGCTGCGGCCAGGGCGGAATTGATTGGCCGTTCCATTAATGTCACCCAATTGGAATTGGTGCGGGATGACGGCCGGGTGAAGCTGGAAGGAAGCTATCTGGGCACCGACCTTGTTTTTACGCTGGAATCTAATCTGAAGCCTGAACTGCTGGAGACTCTGGCTGGAAATTGGTTTTCTGTCCCTGAAAATTTGCAGCTTCCGGAAAAAGCGGTTTTATGGGTGCACGGCAGGCTGGATATTCCGGAGGGCAAGCCTGTGGAGCCGACTCTGGTCCGCGCACGCATCCATGCGGAGAATCTTGCCTGGAACAAGGTTCCTGTCAAAACGGCGGATGTGGAAGCGGAATACCGTCCCAACCAGCTTTTTGTGCAAAATTGCCGGATGGAAATGGAAAAGGGCGTCTTTGAATTGTTCGCCAACGGTTTTCTGGACGGTCAGATGTTTGTGATGGGGCAGTCCACGGTTCCGCTGCAAACGATAGACCAATTGTTGAGCATGGAGGATGACGACTTTTTCATGAACCGCTTTGTCTTCCGCAAGGATTCCGGCCTGGAGTTTTCCTTCCAGGGAACGTTGGGTTTGTACAATCTGGAAAAGGCTTACGACTTGCAGGCTACTGTTTCCGCAACCAACACGCGCTACAGGGGGGTGGACTTGAAGTCTGCCCGGGCGGATGCCCATCTGGTGACGGACCAGCTGGTGCTGACCAATGTGACGACTGTGGTTTCCAACGGAAATTACCTGTCTTCCGTCGGATTGTCCGGAGGCCCTTCGGAATGCACGCTCAGGGCCAAGAGCATAGATTTCCGTTTTGTGCAGGATACGGTGGAAGTGCTTGGTCTGGAGGGGCAGGCCTATCCCGGCTATACCCTGCGGATGTTTTCCGATAGTGCCGCCAGGGTTTTGAAGGAGTTTGTCTTTACCCGGCCCGTAACGCTTTCCGGCGGCGGCATGTTTCCGATGGGGGATGACATGAAGCTGATGAAGGGGCGCATCCGCTTTGACGCTTCCGCCGGGCGCGTGCGCTATCCCCTGCTAGGAACCACGCTGGACCTCGGAAGGACAAAGGGGGAAGTGTTGATTTCTCCGCAATGGGTGGTTGTGGACAAGATGATGGGAACCATCTGGGACGGAACTTTCACGGGCCGCATTCTGGCGCAGATTGATGATGGGGATGCCCTGAACGGTTCTTTTGTCCTCCAGGACATGAATTTGACGTCTATCGGGAAATCCTATGACAAAAAAATGGAGAAAGCCACTGTGCACGGAGCCATTGAGTTTTCATCCAAGGGAGGCAATATGAATTCTATTCAGGCGAAGGGGGAGGCTGCCCTGGTGCATGGCGACCTGGTGGAAATTCCCCTGTTCGGATTTTTGGGGGAAGCCCTCTCTAATTACATTCCAGGACTGGGGCATCTGATTAATTACAAGATATCCAGGGCCGATTGCGATTTTTCCATTGAGAAGGGTTATGTGCGCACCAGTAATTTCGCGGCCCAGGGAAGCAACATGTCTCTGGAGGGGGGAGGCTGGATACGCCTTTCCGATTTGCAGGTCAATTCAGATTTCAAGCTGGGGCTTCGCGGTTTGCCGGGGTTTATTACTTCCCCGGTTTTCCTGTTGGCCGGAGGGCTGTTTCAAGTGCGGGGAACGGGGCCTTTGAGCAATGTTTCCTGGAATTTCGCTCCGTTTTCCGGAGGGAAAGCCCCCGTTCCTCCCGCCGCGGCGCCTGCCCGGAAAAGGTAGGGCAGACGAAATATTTGGGTGTTGCGCAACTGCCGTAAGGAGCCGCATGCCTTGCAGCAATTGAAAATAACAGATACCGGATATCTGACAGAAGATAAAGAGCTGTAAATTCAGAATGCCCCGTTTACGGTGCTTTCCCTCAGGAAAAGGAGTTCCCGGAGAAATTTTTCTTAAACCAGAGTATAGGCGGAAACAGCTGTAATGCTCAATTTCTGTAGGAAAGACCAGTGAAACAGGAGGTTTTTCCCCGGGAATGAAACCCGGGGCTGAACGGTGCCGGAGCGTAAAAACGTATGAACTATGGAGCCGGAAGGAAATATCCCCACCATGCAATCCTGAAGAAGGTGCAGGAGTTCCTTCATGGAAAAGACAGGCTGCCGGTTTCCGTTGAAGTGCCGCGATTTGCTTCGGCCGTTCTCCTATGTGAACGCCCGCCTGCATGTTCCATACGGGTAGATCGTGCGGTCCGGTACGCTGCTGGCTGGATGGGAATAAGCCGATTCCGGGGCCGGATCGGCTGTTCCCGGCAGGGCGGGGCCATAATGGCGTTCTTTTACTGAGGAGAGGATGTGGCTTTACCGGAAATAGTCTGCGGCAGGAGAGGCGGTTTTAACGGGTAAAAAAGCAAATAAGGCAGGAGGTGTTGGCGTAAAAGAAGGAAGTTTTTATTCCGGAGTGGGTCCGTTAAAAACGGGGCGGCTGAACTGCTCCAGCCACCCCGTTGAAAAAGGGAGTTATTTACCGGATTTTCCCAGTTTGTACCCGGCGTAGGTTTCCGTGTTGTACAGGGGCTGGTTGTCCGGCACGGCGTAACCGATGGATTTGCGAATGGCGAGGAAGTCTGCCACGCCTTCCGGCCCCACCTGGTTCAGAGGTGCTTTGTGCAGTCCGGCCATCAGCACCATGCGGCAGTAGGCATCCGCATTTTCCATGAACCATTCCGCTTCTTCCACGTCACGTGCTCCGGTAATGACTCCGTGGTTTTCCATGAAAACGACGGTGGATTGTTTGGCTGCTTCCGCCACGGCCCGGGCCGTTTCCAGAGAGCCGGGCGTTCCGTAAGGGGCCAGCGGGATGTGCCCCAGGAAGATATCCGCTTCCGGATTGATGCCGGAGGGGGGAACCTGCCCGGCAAACAGGAAGGCATTGCAGTGCGGGGGATGGGCATGGATGCAGGCATTGACGCCCACGGATTTCATCATGGCAATGTGCGTTTTCACCTCGCTGGTGGAGGGGCGGATGCCCGCTTTCTGGCGCGCGTCCATGTCCACCATGCAGATGTCTTCTACAGTCATGAAGCCTTTGGAACACAGGGTGGGGGAGCAGAGCAGCAGGTTCTGAGCCACGCGCACGGAGATGTTGCCCCCGTTGCCGTCCACATATTCCCGGTTCCACAGGCGGCGCCCTATGTCGCACATGCGTTCCTTGATGACCAGAATTTCCGGGGAATGGAAGAATTCATTCACTTCCTCCCGCGTGACGGGGTTGTATTTTTCCCATGGGAACACTTTGTCCGGCAGGGGAGGGGAGATTGACCAGTCTTCTGACATATTTAGTAGCGTGTTATTGGTTGAACTTTTCGTAGGCGGCTTCCTGGGAACCCGGCATATATGTCCGGTAGGTGATGCCGAAGGCGGCCCGGGCCTGCTCCGGCGTAGAGTACACCCCGGCGCCCGCAAAGGCAAACATGGATGCTCCCAATACCGTACTTTCTGACACTTCAGAGACTTTGACGGGAATCCGGAGAATGTCCGCCCTCATCTGGGTCCAAACTCTGTTTCTGGCGCCTCCGCCCACCAGGATGAGGAATTCGCTTTTGAAGCCGCCCACGGATTCCAAACGGCGCAGGCGGGATTTCAGCCGCCAGGTGAGAGCCTCCATGGCGGCGCGGTAGATATGGCCGCGTGTTCTTCCCAGCACCAGTCCGTTGATGGAGCCTTTCCGGTCTCCGGAGGCCAGGAAGTCCGGAACCATTGTCACGCCGTCGCAGCCGGGTGGGACGGCGGCCGCTTCCGCATCCATGGTGTCATAGGATTCCCCGTGAAAGCAGGCTGCTTTCACCCATTCGATAATGCCGGAGCCCAGCCATTGGAGCCCGGGGTTAAGAAGGCCGGATTCCGCGTCGAATTCCGCCGTGGCGCCGTCCTCATAATCTTCCCGGGCCAGCCTGGCCTGTGCGGAGCGCGCCATCAGGATTTCCCATGTTCCGGAGGAAAGGACGGGCTGGTTCTTGTCTGCTCCGGAACCGAAAATGGCGAACTGGGTGTCGTGCCCGGCGGAGATAACGGGAATGCCCGCCAGGGCCGGGAGATTCATCGCGTCTGCCGCTTCCGGCGTAAGGAGGCCAATGGTTTCCCCTGCATCCACGATGGGAGGGAAGAGGCCGCGGCTCAAACCGAGGCGGTTCAAAATGAATTCGGAAAAATCTCCCGTTTCCAGATCCGTGAGCTGGGAGGTCCCTGCCATGGTCCGGTCTGTCGCCATGATGCCGGTGAGCTTGTAGGCCAGCAGGTTGGAGATGAAGAGCCACGCATGGGCTTTTTCCTGAAGTTCCGGGTGGTTTTCCCTGAGCCAGACGAGTTTGTAAATGGTGTTGAAAGCAAAGGCCCCCACGCCGGAGATACGGTTAAGTTCCTCCTGGGAGATATATTTGCCGATGTTTTTCATGACCTCCGCCGTGCGGGGGCATTTCCAGGATATGACAGGATAGAGCAGGTTGCCGGCGTCATCCACCAGCGCGCCGTCCACGCCGAAGGTGGTAATCGTGACGGCCGTCACCTGTTCCGCATTTAGCCCTTCCAGGGCCTTCACGGCACATTCGGAGAGCTGTCTGAAAATCCGGTCGGCGTCCCAGACGTGAAATTCCGGATTTTCCTCACCGGGCAGCGTGGCGTTCGGCTGTGAGGCCTTTCCCACAATGACGCCTTGTTCATCCACAACCATGGCGCGCACATTAGTCGCGCCGCAGTCCAAGCAGAGGGAGTACATGAGTTAAGATTTAATAGTGAAAAGTTAATAGGAATCCGGCTGAGCTTGTTGAGTTGGTTTGTTAATAGAAATGAGCATTTTAGGGATTTCTGTGCTGTCCTGGTTGACAGAGGAAGATTCCGTTTCCGTCAGGCTTCCCGTGGCGCGCAGCAGTTTAGGCCGTGTATGCGTCCCGGAATATTCCTTCAGGACAATGCGGGTTTTGGAAAAGAAGTCCCTTCTGCGGCTCCCGTAAGCAGCTTCGGATAAATTGGCGGCAATGCCCGCACCGGAACGTAGGAGCTGGCTGAGCAATTCCCGTTCGACGCCCTGCTTTTTCAAGTACCTGCATCATTGAATAATGCGGACTGCGAAAGAAAAGCTTTTCGCGGAAACGGGACTTTCTGCCATGTTTTATCCGAAGCTGTTAACTATTACCTATTAACTGTTACCTTTTCGTTTTCAGTATTTTCCGTATAATGGCCCGTAGTTGGCGCAGGCCCGGAAATCAGCTCCTTCCGGGTCCGCCGTGCCGTGGAGACCCCAGGCAGAGGGGCGGTAGATTTGGTCATCCGGAATGTTATGGGCGTATACGGGAATGCGCAGCATGGAGGCCAGCGTCAGGATGTCTGCGCCGATGTGGCCGTAAGTAAAGGCTCCGTGGTTGGCTCCCATGTTGGCCATGACGCTGTACACGTCCGTAAAGGCTCCCTTGCCGGTCAGGCGCGGGGCGAACCAGGTGGTCGGCCAGCCCGGGTCAGTGCGTTCGTCCAGGGTCTTGTGCACCTCGGCAGGCAGATCAACAGACCAGCCTTCCGCCACGATGAGGACGGGGCCGAGTCCCTTGACGATGTTCAGGCGCATCATGGTGACGGGAGCGCCGCCCCTGGTGACGTAGTGGACGGAGTAGCCGCCGCCGCGGAAGTATTCCCGGTTGGCCGGGCACCAGACGGCTTGTTCCATCATGGTTTTCGCATCGTCCGGAGTGACGTCCCAGTGTTTTTTCATGACGGGCTGTCCGTCCTTGCCCGTGCAGGCCATGCAGCCGTCCAGGGCGGCGGAGCCGGAATTGATGAGGTGGATGATGCCGTCCTTGGCATGGCCTTCCAGCGTATAACCCGTGACGCGCTTTACGGCTTCCGGACTCCAGTAGGTGCGAACGTCCGCGAAGACATTGGCCTGTCCGGTCAGCAGATAGCCGAAGAGGAGGCAGGCGCCGTTGAGAGAGTCATTTTCCGTGGCGAAGGGAAGCGGGGCGCGCGGGCCGTTCCAGTCAAAGGTGGAGTTAAGCAGGGTTTCCGCGATGTCTCCGTTCGGGTAGAAGTCCGTCCAGTGGCGCTGGCCCTGGAAGCCGCCGGCAATGGCCTGGTAACCCAGGGATTCTTCTTCGCGGTCAATTTTCTTGAGCTTGGGATTGCCCTGCATCATGTCGCGGAAGATCATGGCCATCAGCACGCTTTCCCTGAAAGTTTTGCGGCGTCCGGCTTCATCCAGCTTCAGGTCCGGACGGTTTTTGTCCTCGGCGAATTTAAAGACGGAGTCAGCCCATTGCATGGCGAGGTCGAATTCCGCTTCGTCATAAATTTTCTGGTCCATGCGGCGGCGCACTTCCGTCATGTCCACGGCCTGTACGCGGATGCCCAGGTAATTTTCCCAGAAAGACTGGTCCACAATGGAACCGGCAATGCCCATGGAGCAGCCGCCGATGGAAAGATAGCCTTTTCCGCGGAGGGTGGCTACGGCGAGGCCGGCGCGGCAGAAGCGCAGGATTTTTTCAGCTACGTCTTCCGGGATGGAAGTATCCGTGGCGTCCTGCACGTCTTTTCCGTAGATGGAGAAAGCCGGGAATCCTTTCTGGTTCAGGCCGGCCAGCGCAGCGGCCAGATACACGGCGCCGGGGCGTTCCGTGCCGTTGAAGCCCCAGATGGCCTTGGGAGTGAACGGATCCATGTCAAATGTTTCACTGCCGTAGCACCAGCAAGGCGTAACGGCCAGGGAGACGCCGACGTTGTTGGCCTTGAATTTGTCCGCGCAGGCGGCGGCTTCCGCCGGGCCGCCGATGCAGGTGTCCGCGATCACGCATTTGACGGGTTCTCCGGAGGCGTGGCGGATGTTGGCCTCAATAAGGGCGGCGGCCGCCTTGGCCATGTTCATGGTTTGATCTTCCAGGGATTCCCGGACGCCGAGGCGGCGACCGTCAATCGTGGGGCGGATACCGATGGTTGGTAATGCTGTTTTCATATCTTGCGTAGGTGATGTGAAGCTGGTTCATGCCTGGGCAGGCTTTTCTTCCTCTTCCTTTTTCAGATGAGTGTTGCGGAAGAAGAAGCCGTAAATTAGTACCACGGCAAAGCAGATGATGGGAATAAAGAAGGATGACCGCACCGCTTTTTCCACGAAGTTTTCCTGGGCCGTCTGGAATTGCTTCATGTCTAGGGGCAGGGCGATGAGGTTGTCCAGCACTTCCGCCTGGTTTCCGGATAGCGTGGAGAGCGCCGGAATCAGGGAGAATTGCTGAATTTGCTGTTCTCTTCCGGCAGGAGCGGGGAGGCGTTCCAGATTGGCTTTGAAAACGGCCAGTTCCCCAGGCTTGAGGGAGGAGCAGCCGGGCAGGGATTTGGCCGCCTGCTCAAAAGCGTCCCCTTCCAGGGAGGGGAGGGAAAGGAAGGTTTCCAGGTTTTTCTGGAATTTGCCGGCGGCCCTGGCTTGTTCTTCTCCGTCCACAGGGCTGACTTCTGACATCCTGTACAGCGCCAGCATGGCTCCGGATAAGGATTTGCGGGCGTCCGCAGCTTCCGCCTGCGCGATCAGAGGACGGTTGATGGATTCAAAATAGGCCACCTGGTTTTTTACTGTGGTGTTGTCTATCCAGGAACCCATGTACGGGGTAATGACTGCGCCGCCCAGAATGGCCATGATAAGGCCCGCAGCTCCCAGTTTCACTTCAGACCCCAGTCCGCGCAGGGCGATGCCGTAAATAGTGGGGAACATCAGGGACATGCAGCCGGAGATTCCGACCAGTGTCCAGACGGAGATTTCCCTGGGCAGATAGATGGTGCCCAGGCAGCAGAGAATGCCGGCGACGGCGAAAAGAGACATCATGTTGGCCGGGTTAAATTTTTTCATCAGGGCCGTAGTGATGGCGCGGCAGGCGATGAACAGGATGATGGAAAAGATATAGTAGTTGGAGGCCGCCGCTTCCTGCATTCCGGGGAAGACGGACATGATGTATTTAATCGTCCACGTCCACACGGCAATCTGCACGCCTACATAGAAAAACTGGGCTGCCACGCCGCAGAAGTAGCGCGGAAGCTTCACCAGTTTCATAAGCTGGCAGCGGTAGTCCGGCATGATGAGCAGGAAGGCGATGGGCCCGATCATCATAATCAGGATTTGCTGCACCATGCTGAATTCGAAAGCGGAATAGTACTGGAACAGGAAGGGGATGAGAATCAGGGCGATGCAGAGTCCCAGGCGGCCGAGTTTAGAGGAAAGGGGCTGTGTGTTTTCCCGGGTGGGTACGTTTTCATCGTCGGATTTGTAACGGCAGAAAAAGAACCAGATGACGGCGGCAATGGCTACCAGGCCCACATAAGGAACGCATACCCAGAAAAGTTCATCGCTGACAATGGCGTTCAGTTGTTCCGGGTCCATGGCTTTGCGGGTGTCCATGTCCGCATCGTTCAAGTGTGCCAGAATGAAATATTTGGCCAGGAAAATACCTGTCAGGGAGCCTATGGGATTGAAGGCCTGGGCGAAGTTCAGACGGCGGACGCTCGTTTCCTGGGACCCCATGGAGAGAACGAAGGGGTTGCAGGTGGTCTCCAAAATGGAGAGGCCTCCGGCCAGCACGAAGATAGCCATCAGATAGATATCGAAACTTTGCCCGATGGCGGCGGGAATGTAGCACAGCGCGCCGATCATGTAGAGCCCCAGCCCGATGAGGACGCCCGCCTTATAGGAAAATTCCTCCAGAAGGATGGAGGCGAAAATGGCAAGCACCGCATAGGCCCCATAGAAGGAAATCTGAACTCCGGCGGATTCCGAAGCATTGATCATGAATATTTTGCTGAATGCCGGAACCAGGTTGTCCGTCATGTTGTTCAGGAGGCCCCACAGCGCAAAACAGGAGACCAGCATGAAGAACGGCAGCCGGTATTGTTTGGGAACGATCGGCACGGTAGAGGTACGGTTGTTATCCATATTGCTTTTGCCAATTTCTCACAAGGACGGCGGTGCGTCAATCTGGAAACCGAAAAGAGTCCAGAAATTATCCAACCTGTTGATAGAAAAAATAAAATGATGTTTTTCCATGGTGATATTCCGTCAGTGTCCGCAGAAGCTCTTTCTTCTTCTTGACTTGTGTTTCCGCGGCGGATAGGAATGGAGAGATGAAGAAGAGTATTCTAGCCGTCTGTCTGGGCCTGGCCGGATTCTGGAGCGTTCTGGCTGAAGATTCTCCCATTGCGGCCCCGGGAAGGGTAAATGAACAGGGGGATGCGGAACTGCCTTCCGGGGAATTGTTGTCGGATCATGTGGCGGAAGCGGAATTTACGGGAATGATTCATCGGAAATGCAGGTTCCTTACTTCCCTGTGCCCGGACAAGTGCGACCATGCCAGGGATTTCGCCGTTTTCCGGATCGTCAAGTACCTGGATTACCGGAAACCAGGCAAGTACGGCGATGAAAAGCAGGAGCAGCTGATGGTTGACGTTAATCCGGCGCACAAGCCCATCCTGCAGAGTGCGGATATTTTGAAGAAGATATCCGCCCTTAAACCGGGGGACAAGGTGGTTCTTCACTGGGCTCATTATTATATGCACCGGAATTCCAGTTCTTTCCCGGAACGTCCCGTGATTTCCGTGGAGCCGGCGGCTCTTTCCGGAGGAAAAACGGGAATGTAAGGACTGGTCTTTCCTCAGGCCGTTCAAGCGGGGCTGGACGCAACGGAAAGCCGTGTGTTAGGAAACGGGCCGGCAAATAACGCTGCTCCGGGCAAGATTGCCGCGGGGGGAGGCGTATATATCCCGCGAAACACACCATAAATACGATGCGTTTATCTTTGAATAAATTAATGGGGCTTGGCCTGTTGTGCGCACTGGGCCTGTCTATTCCCTCCGTTCTCGGCAAGGAAAGCTTTGAGCAGGCCAGGCGTGGCAAGTTTACAACGCTTTCCACCAAATACGGCCTTATGTCCTGCCGGAACGGTGTGGCGGAAATCGGAGGAGGGGGAAAATCCGGAGAAGCCTCCCTGCGGATGTTCGGCGGACAGGATGCTGAATTGAAACTGGACTTGAAGGATACGCCTTCCAGGGAAGTCCGGCTTTCTGCCTGGGCGGAGCGATGGACCGGGCAGGCCCCTTTTGAATTTTCCATTGTGGCCATAGGGCCGAATGGAGAAAAGAAAATTTATGACGGCAAGGATATCAGGACGGGCGGGTTCCATACCAGGATAGAAGCCAGTGTTCCTGCCGGAACGCGTTCCCTGGTGTTCAGGCTTACTTCTCCGGAAAACAAGGGAATGAAGCTGGACGACCTGTTTCTTGTTCCCTGTATTCCCATGAAGGTGAATCCGCAGGTGGAGATGGCCTCTTCCGCTTACCCGGTGATGGCGCGTATCCCGTGCAGCCCCGTTCTTTCTCTGAATGTCCGGACGGACGGCTGCCTTAATCCTCAGTTCCTGACAGCTGTCAATCTGGATTTTACGGGTACGACGAAGCTTTCCGACATTGAGTCCGTGGCTGTAATACGGGGAGAAGAGGCCCCTATCATCCATCATGGGGAAGAGCCGTTCCCGAAAGACTCTTCCCAGGTTCTTGGTACAGTAAAGCTTGCCGGTTCCGCCAGACCCCAGATTTCTGTGAAGGGGAAAATGGAGCTGGAGCCCGGAGACAATTACCTGTGGGCTTGCGTGACGATGAAAGAAGGAGCCTCCCTGGACGGCAGGGTGGTGGTGCGTCCGGCCAGCGTTGTGGCGGGCAATAAACCGGTGAGGGTTGCCAATGCGGCTCCCGTGGCGCAGCGCATCGGCGTGGCCGTAGTCAGGCATGGGGATTTCAAATCAAAATTCTACCGTATTCCCGGTCTGGCCCGTTCCAGGAAGGGAACCCTGCTGGCCGTGTACGATATCCGGTACAACCATTCCGGAGACCTTCCGGCCAACATTGATGTGGGCGTAAGCCGCTCCACGGACGGAGGCCGCACCTGGTCTGATGTCAAAATCGCCATTGATGATTCCAAGATTGCCCCCTCTCTGGGTGCTACCAGGGGCGTAGGGGATCCGGCCATTCTGGTGGATGAAAAGACGGGGCGCATCTGGGTGGCCGCCATATGGAGCCACAGGCATTCCATCTGGGGCAGCAAGTCCGGAGACAATTCTCCGGAGGCCTGCGGACAGCTGGTGCTGGCCTACAGCGATGACGACGGCCTGACCTGGTCCAGGCCGATCAATATCACGGAACAAACCAAGAACAAGGATTGGCGCATTTTATTTAATGGACCCGGCAACGGCATTTGCATGAAAGACGGCACGCTGGTTTTCGCCGCCCAGTACTGGGACGGCAAGGGAGTGCCGTGGTCCACCATTGTTTATTCCAAGGACCGGGGAAAAACCTGGCACTGCGGCACGGGCGTCAACCAGCAGACGACGGAAGCCCAGGTGATTGAGTTGGAAGACGGCTCCGTCATGATCAACGCCCGGTGCAACTGGGGCGGTTCCCGCATCGTGGGCGTTACGAAAGACCTGGGCCAAACGTGGGAAAAACACCCCACCAACCGCACTGCCCAGCTGAAGGAACCGGTCTGCCAGGGCAGCCTGCTTGCCGTGGACGGCGTTCCGGGCGCGGGCAGAGTGGTTCTGTTTTCCAATCCCAATACCACATCCGGACGTTCCCACATGACGTTGAAAGCTTCTACGAATGATGCCGGGTCATGGCCGGAAGACAAATGGCTTCTTTATGATGCCCGCAAAGGCTGGGGATATTCCTGCCTGGCGCCGGTAGATAAGAACCATGTGGGCGTGCTGTACGAATCCCAGGGGGCGCTGAACTTCCTGAAAATTCCCTATAAGGATGTTCTTAACGCAAAAAATGCGCGCTGATTCCGTTTCCCGGTAACATGTTCAACGGGCCGTTTTCGTTGGAGAACGGCCCGTTTTTTGTTTCCGGGTGTTTTTGTGAAAGGACTTGGCCGCTGCGCTACGGGTTATTTGCCGCTAAAGACGGGAAACTGTACCAGGAACCGGCTCCCCACCCTTTGGCGGGAAAGCCGGCGGTGTGTTCTTAACTTGTTTTGAGGACGCCATTGTCAGGATAAAAAGGAAGCAAGAGCCTCCTTCAGCATGTTTCTGGCGCGGAACAGCAGGCTTTTGGTAGCGGGAACCGTCATATCCAGCGCCCGGGCTATTTCCTCATAGGGCATGTTTTCGAAACGGCGCAGTTGGACGGCCAGCCGCGCCTTTTCCGGCAGAGCGGCGATTGCCGCGTCCACGGCGTGCTGGAGTTCCGTATGTTCCAGTGCTTCGTCCGGGGCCTGGGAAGGTTCCAGAAACACGGCCATGCCTCCTTCCTCCTCCATGGCGTCTGCGGAGGTGGTGGGCTTGCGTTTCTGGCGGCGCACTTCATTGAACACCAGATTGCGCAGGATGGTGAACATCCAGGTGGTAAACCGTGCGGAAGGTTCATAATTCCCGGCTCCCTTCCAGATGCGGATGAATACCTGCTGGGCGATATCCTCTGTCTCCGGACCGTTGTTCAGCATACGGGCCACCGTCGCATATACGGAATTCTGGTGTTTGCGGACCAGCATTTCCATGGCGGAAGCGTCGCCATTCCTGACCCTCAGCATCAGCTTGGCATCTTCGTCTGGTTCCGCAGGCGGCATGTCTTGTGCTTCATCCATGAAATTCCCTTTTATAAACCCCGTGTCCGGTGAAAGGTTGCAGCCGGCAGGGCGCATTCCGGAAAAAGGTCTATCCCATTTTTACACGGCTGACTAGATGAAAACGGGTCTTTCTTTTCTTTCCGCAGGGGATGGGAGTAAAATGTTTTACTCTTTCCGGAGCCCGGGAAATATTCGCGCCTTTGCGGGAGAGAACCCGGTGCACGATGGATTCCCTCCATGCCCGCCGATTTGACAGGGGCCGGAAGGGGCTGTCAGGGCAGGGAAGGATGGAAGAAAGGAACATCGGCTAATTAATTTGTTTAAGGAATCATTCCGAATTTCTTTTCTCGGCTTTTTCCTGGTTCAGTTCCAAATGGGGTATTCCCTCAGAAGTTTATGAAGAAAGCATGAAGGAATGCATGGAGCGGAAAACAGGGATTCCTCAATGGTACGTTATTGTGGACGGGCAGCGGAATATCATTGCGGGAACCGGAGTAATTGAAAACGATTTTTATGACCGGAAGGACTTAACTCCCAATTTATGTGCTCTTTTTGTAGAGGAAAGGAAACGCGGCAGGGGAATAGCCGGGGTGGTGCCGGATTTTGTGAGGAAGGATTTGGCCTCTCTCGGATATCCCAGGCTCCCAACCACACTCCGCGCGGAAAGAAGAGCAAGGAATGGAGAAAGTTCCCCGGCAAAAGGGAAAGAGGGGAAAATAATGAAAAACCGTCCGGTGTTTCCGTTGGAAGATGCACGGAGCCGCCTGCCGGGGGAGGACTCTGTTCTTGACAGCATTTCCTGTCTGCCTGATAACTTGATAATACGAGTACCCCTCAGCAGCATCAGGAAACGCCGCCATGAAACAATGCATGAATTCCGAAAATTTGCATCGCCGCCTCAAGAAGATTATCGGACAGGTGCAGGCAATCGACAGGATGATTGACGAAGACGTTCCCTGTGAAGATGTTCTTGCTCAGCTCAATGCCGCCAAGTCCGCCTTGCATAAGGTGGGGCAGGTCGTACTGGAGGGGCACATCAGCCATTGTGTCCGGGACGGACTTGAACACGGAGACCCGGAAGAGACGATCGCGCGCTTCACCAAGGCGGTTGAGCGGTTTGCCAACATGATTTGAATGGGACAAGGGGTTAATGCCTTTTTCTGGAAGGTTCGGGAGGGGGGGGGGGCTCATTTTTTTTCTTGAAAAACCTATACCCCTATAGGTATATAAAATGCCCGTACCCGTATGGGTATGAAAAGAAAAATCATCATATGCTGGACCGATTGGAAAAATTGCTGGAATGGGGAGGGACAAGGCGGAAAGTCGCACTGTTGTCCGTTTCCGGATTAGCTCTGTTGATGAGCATGCTTGGCATGGAACCTTTGCCCTTTGAAGTTTCATGGATAGCCATTGTACTGTGCGGCGTTCCCATTGTGCTGGAAGCCGTCCTTGGCCTGGCTACGGCCTGGGATATTAAGGCGGATGTTCTTGTTTCCGTCGCTCTGGTTGCCTCCGTCATCATTGGGGAGGACTTCGCTGCGGCGGAAATTGCATTTATCATGCAGCTTGGGGAACTCCTTGAGGAGCTGACCGTAGCCCGGGCCCGGAAGGGTATTGAAAGGCTGGTCCGTTTGACCCCGGCGACCGCCCGGAAAGTGGAAGGAACCAGGGAGGAGGTTATTCCGGCGGAAGAGGTTCGCATCGGGGATATTCTCCGCGTATTGCCCGGAGAGACGGTTCCGGCGGACGGCGTTATTCTTTCCGGGCACACTTCCGTCAACCAGTCCGTAATGACGGGGGAACCTCTTCCGATAGACAAGGAAGCCGGGGATGAGGTTTCCAGCGGGACGGTCAACCAGTTCGGAACCTTTGACATGAAGGCGGCCAGGACCGGGAAGGACAGTTCCATCCAGCGCATGGTGCGCCTCGTCCAATCCGCGGATGCGGGGAAGGCTAAAATCGTGAGGCTGGCGGACCGCTGGGCCACCTGGATCGTTGCCATTGCCCTGGTTTCCGCAGGGGGGGCCTGGATAGCCACGGGCGAACTGATCCGCGCCGTTACCATTCTGGTGGTATTCTGTCCCTGCGCGCTTGTGCTGGCAACTCCCACGGCGGTCATGGCCGCCATCGGGAACGCCACCAGGCATGGCTTCCTGGTGCGGGAAGGGGATGCCCTGGAACGCCTGTCCTGCGTGTCCCACCTCACTTTCGACAAGACGGGCACGCTTACCTGCGGTGCTCCGCGCGTGGCGGCCGTGCGCAGTTTCCTGCCGGAGCTCCCGGAACAGGAACTTTACAGATATGCCGCCTGTGCGGAACTGCGTTCTGAACATCCTCTGGGCAAGGCGATTGTCCGCTGTTACCGGAAAGATTCAGTGCGGGAACTTCCCCAACCGGAACAATTCCGCATGATTCCCGGCAGGGGAGTACGGGCTGTGGCGCAGGGAAAGGAACTTCTGGCCGGCAACCTGGAATTGTTCAGGGAAAACGGGGTGGAGCTGTCCGATGAGGCCAGACGTGCGGCGGAACGGTATCAGGAGGAAGGGTGTTCCGTGATTTTCATAGGAATGGACCGGCAGGCCGCAGGGGTGATCGCCCTGTCGGATACCTTGCGGGAGAATGCCGTAGCCACCATCCGGGAAGTACGGGATGCCGGAGTGGTTCCCGTATTGCTGACCGGGGACCATGGGAATGCCGCCGCGCGTGTCGCCGGACAACTGGGGATTGACCTGGTTTGCGCGGAATGCCTGCCGGAGGACAAATTCAACTGGATTGACGCGTGCCAGAAGGAGCGGAACCGTGTGTGCATGGTTGGGGACGGAATCAATGATGCCCTTGCCTTGAAAACCTCTCATGCGGGAATTGCCATGGGCGGCATAGGAAGTGACATTGCCGTGGATGCCGCAGATATTGTCCTGGTCAATGACGATATCCGGGAACTGCCCCATCTGCTCCGTCTGTCAAGGCGCATGATGGGGACAATCAAATGCAATCTGACATTCTCCATGGCCCTGAATTTCATCGCTATCATCCTGGCGGCGGGCGGCATCCTGAATCCCGTGGCTGGCGCGCTGGTTCACAATGCGGGCTCCGTCGTCGTGATCGCCAACTCCGTTTTTCTGCTGAAATGGAGGAGGAAAAACGCTTGAATCCGCCTGGAGGGTAGAGAAACTTCCCCGTGTTGATTGCCGGGAGGGAACGGAGTCCGTCTTTTTGGCGCTCCGGTTTCACCGCGCCGGGCTGGAAAACGCTTGGATGAAGAGAAAGTCCGTGTTATTCTTTTTCCAGTTCGGCAGGGGTGCCCAAATAAAGGCTGAGATTGCAGGAACGGCATGCTGTTCCCGCAGAACCCTTCAAACCTGATGCGAATAATTCCGCCGCAGGGAGTTCGATTGAACGGGCTTGTCCCGTTTTTCGGGGAGGTTTCGTTTCCGCTGTTCCCCTGCCGGAACAGAACAGCATTCATCCCATGAACGATACCTCCAATTTGTCTTATCCCGGTTCCCGCCGCATTTATGTTCCGGGCCGTCTGTACCCGGATGTTCGGGTTCCCATGAGGGAAATCATTTTGGGCGATACCTTGTTGCCCGACGGCACCGCCCACCCTAATGACCCGGTGCGCGTGTACGATTGCTCCGGCCCCTGGGGGGACGCTGCTTATGAGGGAACTGCGGAGGAGGGGCTTCCCTCCCTGCGTGCCGCCTGGATACGGGCCCGGGGGGATGTGATAGAGGATGTGGGGCAGGAGCGCACCCTGCGTGCTGCGGGCAAGATGCCTGTGACACAGCGTTATTACGCCCAACAGGGCGTCATTACGCCGGAAATGGAATTTGTCGCCATCCGGGAAAATCTGGGCAGGGAACAGGCTTTCAAGGCGATATACGACCGCTATCCGAATGCCAAGAGCCGCCCGGACGAAGCTGCGGAAGCCCTGGAAACGCTCACCATGATGCCGCGTCCGTCCGAATTGGAGGCGCAGGAGGGATTTGGGCCGTCCAGCATGGTGGCCCGCGACCGCCTGGATCACCAGCATGCCCCGGAACGCCGGAACGGCTGCCGCATGCCTGCCTACTTTACGCCGGAATTCGTCAGGGATGAAATTGCCTCCGGCCGTGCGCTGATTCCCGCCAACATCAATCATCCGGAATGTGAGCCGATGGCTATCGGCCGCAATTTCCTGGTAAAAATCAACGCCAACATAGGCAACTCCGCGCTGGGGTCCAGCATTGAGGAGGAGGTGGAAAAGCTGCGCTGGGCCATTCACTGGGGGGCGGATACCGTTATGGACCTGTCCACCGGGAAGAATATCCACGCGACGAGGGAATGGATTTTAAGAAACTCCCCTGTCCCCATCGGTACTGTTCCCATTTACCAGGCTCTGGAAAAGGTGGGAGGAAAGGTGGCTGACCTGAGTTGGGAGGTTTTTCGCGATACCCTGCTTGAACAGGCCCGCCAGGGCGTGGACTATGTGACGGTGCACGCCGCCCTTCTGCTCAGGTTCGTGAACCATACGGCGCGGCGCATGACGGGCATCGTTTCCCGCGGCGGTTCCATCATGGCGCAGTGGAGCATGATCCACGAACAGGAAAATTTCCTTTATTCCCATTGGGATGAAATTTGTTCCATTCTGGCGGCTTACGATATTGCCGTCTCCATCGGGGATGGCCTGCGGCCCGGTTCCGTGGCGGACGCCAACGACTTCGCCCAGCTGGCGGAGCTGGAAGTGCAGGGGGATTTGACCATGCGCGCGTGGAAAGCGGGCGTGCAGGTCATGAATGAAGGCCCCGGCCACGTTCCCATGCACCTTATTAGGGAGAACATGAGCAAGCAGCTGGAATGGTGCATGGAAGCGCCCTTTTACACGCTGGGGCCGCTGGTAACGGACATCGCCCCCGGTTACGACCATATTACCGGAGCTATCGGAGGGGCGATTATCGGCCAGCTTGGCTGCGCCATGCTTTGCTATGTAACCAGAAAAGAGCATCTGGGGCTTCCTGACCGGGAGGATGTGAGGGAAGGCGTGGTTACCTACAAGCTGGCGGCCCACGCCGCAGACCTAGCGAAGGGGCATCCATCCGCGCAATGGAGGGATAATGCCCTGGCCCAGGCCAGGTTTGAATTCCGCTGGGAGGATCAGTTCAACCTTTCCCTGGATCCGCAAAAGGCCCGTTCCTTCCATGACCTGACGCTTCCCCATGCCAACGCCAAAAAAGCCCATTTCTGTTCCATGTGCGGTCCGGACTTCTGCGCCATGCGCCTGAGCCAGGATATCCGCCGCCGCTCACAGCAATAGGCGTCTTTTCTCCGGCATTTCGCGGGGCTTGCGGTTCCGAGGGGGCCAGCCCTTAAAAAAGAATGACAAGCCCCGGTATCCTGCTATAGTACGGTTAAGATGAGAAATTCATTTTTTCCTGCAATTGGTGTTCTTTCCTTGGCCTCCGCTTTGATTTGTTCCGCGTCTTCCTCCTGGGAGACTGATTGGAATAAAGCGCTGGAGAAGGCCGGAAGGGGCGGACATCCTGTGCTGGCTGATTTTACCGGTTCCGACTGGTGTCCCGGATGCATTTACCTGCGCAAAAATATTTTTGACACGGATGCGTTCGCCAAATATGCGGCGGATCATCAATTCGTGCTGCTGGAACTGGATTTCCCCAAGGCTGCCGGGAAAATGCCGCCGGAACAGTTAAAATTCCATGAAGAGCTGATGCGGCGTTATGGCGTTTCCTCGTTCCCATCCGTTCTGTTGATGGAAGGAAATGGCGCTCCCTACGCTAAAATAGTGGGTGCCACCAGAACTCCGGAGGAATATCTGAAAAAACTGGAGGCTGCCGGAGAAACGAGGAGGAAGTTGAAAGAGGCCGTAGCGGCGGCCCAGCCATTGAAAGGAAAGGAAAAACTGGAGCAACTGGTTAAGGCCTTGAACGTGCTTCCGGAAGATTTGCAGCCTTTCCAGAAGGGGTTGATTGCAGAAATTTCCGCTCTGGACCCGGAGGACAAATACGGTTTTGCAAAGAAGTCTGAAAAAGCCGCAACCATGGAGAAGCAGCGGCTTATGTGGGAACAGTTCTGCCAAAAATATTCGGGGAGGCTCTCCGCAGAAGAAACGCGCGCCGGCCGGGAGGAAGCATTGCAGATGTTGGAAAAAAAGGATACGCTTCCTCCCATCCGCCTGAAGATCGCCAAATATATCAGTGATGGGTATACCTTGGAACGTAATTTGCCCAAGGCTTTGGAATACCTGGAAATTGCCCGTGATGCCGATCCGGAGTCTCAAGCCGCCAAAAAACTGGAACCGTGGATTGACAATATGCGGAAACATATCAATCAGGAGAAGTAAAAATTGTTCCGAAAGGCATGGCCGTCTTCCGTTGAAGGGAGAGGGCCATGCCTTTCCGTTTTTTATTTTAAACAAAAAAACAGGGCTGTTGCGCTATGGCTGATGAAGGAACCGAATGTACGGATGCAGAAATGAATACGCCGGCTTACGTCAGGAATGAGGAGGTTGATGAAGAAAGCAGCCATTTGCTGAGTTGGGATGAGTGGCTGCGGGAACATGCTTCCCAGCTGCTTCTGTTTGCACGCCAGCAGTCCCGCTCACCGGAAGATGCGGAGGATATACTTCAGGATGCCCTGGTGCGTTTGGCTCGCAAGGAGGCTTCCGGGGAATTTGTGGGAGGGCAGGAGGCGTGGCTTTCCTATGTCTTTGCCTCCATCCGGCGTCTGGCGGTGGATTATGGCCGCAAATCCGACCGCCGCCAGAAAAGGGAGGATGAAGCCTGCGCCTCTGAACGGGACGAAGATGTTTATATGGACCCCTGGTTTTCCAGTGCTGCGGCAGATGAGGAACTCAAACAGTTCATGGAAATGCAGCTCAGGAAGCTCCCTTCCAAATTCTCCGAGGTCATTGTCTTGAAAATATGGGGGGAACAAACTTTTCAGCAAATTGCGGAAACGCTGGAAATTTCGCAGAATACGGCGGCGAGCCGGTACCGTTACGGTATTGACTTGCTCCGCAGGGCTTTGAGAAATAAAAAGAATCAATTCTAATGCCGCTCTACCCTTATGAACCATGAAACAACATCATCCGCCGCAGGGGAGGAAGACGGCGGTACTGCCGTCCTGCAGCCCCTTCCCGTATCTGATGAACTGATTTCCCGGCTGGCCGGAAAGTGTGAGGAAATCTTCCCTTTGGAGAGCCGTTTCCGGCGTGATGAAATCTCCGATGATGAAATTCATGAGATGGAATCCCTTTTGAAACGTTTTCGGCCCTCTCCGGCAAAAGTCCTGTTCAGGGAGCAATGCTGTGCCCTGATGTGTGCGGAATCCGAACATGAGATGGAAACCCGGTTGAAAAGGCTTTCCGCTTCTTCCATGTTGGAATTTTCCGTCTGTAAAATGGCGCAAGCCATGAATTGCGCCAGTAATGAAAAACGGGAAAAAGCGCTGAACATCCCCCTGTGGCGGCGTTTTGCCTGTATTTCCGGCATTTCCGCGGCTGCCGTTGTGGGGGGCGTCATGCTGGTTCAACATGCTCTGGTGGCGCCCGTAGGGACGGTGGCGGCCGGAAATGCCGGGGAAGTTCCCTCGGAAAAGGCTGAAACTCCTGTGATTCCCGGTGAAAAGCGGGAGTTGCTCCGGACGCCCACCCTTTTTGAATTGCAGGGAGGGGATGAGCGCGTGCCTGTGATTGCTCCCGCCGTTATCCGCAAAATTCTTCCTGAAAAGGAATATTAAAAATTGCGGTGCATGAATATCGCCGGAATTGTGCGATCTGCTGCGGCATTGCGGCTTTCCTTGGCAGGCAGGAAAGATGCCTGGCGTTTTCCGGTGTTCTGCGGCGAGGGATGCCGTCCCGGAAGCGGCGAAAAAAATGCACAAATTTTGAACATTGTATGGACAGATGCTGTATATTATCTCACATGGATATGAAAACCTGTATCTTTCTGACATTGGGATTGCTGGTAGGTTCGGGCTCCGGATATTCCATTGACCGGCCCGCAGGAAGTACGGACAACCTTCAGCCGCCTCCTCTGACGCCGTACGCGCATCAGGTGAAGCCGCTCCCCTCTTCCAAACCGGCCAGACTGGGAATTGTTCCGGGCACGGTGCCCCAAGCGCTCGTTGCGCAGCTGGAGCTTAGCGGATTCCCCGGAGTGCTGGTGACCAAAGTGATGCCGGACAGCCCCGCCGCCAAGGCCGGGCTCCAGGAAAATGACGTCATGGTCAAGCTGGGGGATGTCTCCCTGTCCGGTCCGCAGTCTGTGACGGAAGCCCTGTCTGAAAAGGTGCCTGGAGACAGGATTACGGCTGTATTTTACCGGAAAGGAAAGAGGGAGACTGTTGAAATTACCCTGGATGGGGGAACGCTTTCCGCTGAAGAAATACTGGCGGCCCAGGGGGATCCCCGCACGCAGCCCCGCGCAGTTCCTTCCGTCCGGCGTCAGACGGCGCCTTTTTCCGGAATGGCTGCACGGCCTAATCTCCCCCAGCGTATTCTGGATATGCAGCAGATGATGGATGAGTTTTTGAAGGATTCCGCCATGGATGATTACCGGATGGACGACATCATCGGCCGGATGAACCTGACTCCCGGCGCGGCGCAGATGCTCCGGAGCTTGCAGGGGCTTCATCAAATGCCCATGCCTCCCATGGGCAAGGTTTCCGGAGGGGGCCAGAGCATGTCTTCCGTCCGGATGTCGGATGCCAACGGGACTATCGTGGTTTCTTCCAATTCCCGGACGGGAACCACAGTTCATGTGACGGACTCTGCGGGAAAGGTTCTGTATTCCGGCCCCTACAATACGCAGGAGGAAAAATCCGCCGTGCCGGAAGCCGTCAGGGAACGCTTGAAAAACATAGAAACCAATTTCTGCTTTTAACGGCTTCATGAAATAGCGGAGAAATCCGTATTCATGAAGTTGACGACAGCTGCCCCGTGCGGGGCAGCTTTTTTTATTACGTGGAAGAAGAGGGGAAAGCTGTGTTGATGCGGCAGATGAAAATAATGACGGGCAAAATGAAAGGAGGATCATGGAAATGCGTATCCTTCAACAAAATAGACCGCTTCATGGTTAAGTGCAGGTGTTGGGAAAACGGCGGTTTTTTCAGGCTGCCCGGTTTCTGGAGGCGGTTTTTTCTCAAAGAACGACATGAATGGTTTTATTTTGTGGATGCTTTGCTGCGCTTCTTGGAGCCTGGGAGCGGATATATTTGTTTCTCCTGACGGAGATGACGCTCATGCGGGGACGGAAGAATTTCCGATGCGTTCCGTGGAGGCCGCTGTGCGGAAGGCCGGGCAAGGGCATTACGGAAAAGGCTGCCAGATTATCCTGGCCGACGGTATTTATCACCTGGCGGAACCGCTGCTCCTGCGTCCAGTTCATTCCGGTCTGACTATTCGTGCCAAAAATCCGCATAAGGCGGTATTGAGCGGTGCTCAGCCCTTTGTTGCGGACTGGAAGCCCTTCCGTGATGGGATCATGAGAACTTCCGTGCCCTCCGGACTGGAAATGGACGTATTATTGGTCAACGGCAAACCCATGCACATGGCCAGGTATCCCAACGCAACTCCTGGAGAACGCATTTTCCAGGGAACGGCCCCGGACGCGGACGCTCCGGAACGGGTAGCCCGCTGGAAAAATCCGGCGGGTGCGTATCTGCATGCCCTTCATCATCGCATGTGGGGAGACATGCACTTCCGCATTACGGGGAAGAATGGAAATACACTGGTCAAGCAGGGGGGCTGGCAGAATAACCGTCCCTCTCCGCCGCACGAAAAATATAAATTTGTAGAGAATGTTTTTGAGGAACTGGATGCTCCCGGAGAATGGTATCTGGACAGAAAGGAACATATCCTTTACCTGTATCCGGAACAGGGAACGGACCTGGCTGCAGCCAGACTGGAAGCCGGCGGCCTGGAAGAACTGGTCAAAATCCAGGGGGAAGGCTCATCCCCCGTCGGGAACGTGACGCTCCGGGATCTGGTGCTGACTGGAACGCGGCGAACCTTCATGGAAAACCGGGAGCCCCTGCTGAGAAGTGACTGGACCATTTTCAGAAGCGGAGCCGTACTCTTGCGGGGAACGGAGGGGTGCCGCATTCTCTCCTGCGAATTTGCCAGGTTGGGTGGAACAGCCGTTTTTGTGGATGGGAATAATGAAAATCTTCTGGTGCGGTCCTGTTATATCCATGACATAGGTTCCAACGGCGTAGCGTTTGTGGGGGACCGTTCCTGCTACCGGGGACCGAAGAATTATCGGGAAGCCAAAGGAATGTCCTTGGAGAGAATCGACAGGGTTCCGGGACCTCGAAACAATGAATTTCCCAGGAACTGCATGGTGGATGATTGCCTGATCACCCGGACGGGGCTGGTGGAAAAGCAGACTGCCGGAGTGCAGATATCCCTGGCCCGGGAAATTACCGTCAGAAATTGTTCCATCTACGAACTGCCCCGGGCGGGTATCAACATAGGGGAGGGGGCTTTCGGCGGCCATGTGATTGAATACAATGACGTTTTTGATACCGTCAGGGAAACCAGCGACCATGGTTCGTTCAACTCCTGGGGACGGGACAGATTCTGGGTCCGGGACCAGATGGCGCTGAGCCAGGACAAGGACGTCGTCCTGCTGGATATCCGGCAGCCTAATATCATCAGGAACAACCGCTGGCGCTGTGATCACGGATGGGATGTGGACCTGGACGACGGTTCTTCCAACTATATTATTTACAACAACCTCATGCTTTCCTCCGGCCTGAAGCTCCGGGAAGGGTTTTACCGCAAGGTTTACAACAATATTATGGTTAACAAAACCCTGTACCCGCATGTATGGTTCAGGAACAGCGGGGACGAATTTTACAATAACATTATTTTTGAAGACCGCTACCGTCCCGCCGGCAACATGGATTTTTCCCCGTGGGGAAAACTGATGGACAGGAACTTTGTGCATGTGAAAGGCATGAAAGGGGTGGAACCCGCCTCCGAACTGGCCAGGCAATCCGGCAATGACAGGCACTCCCTGAAGGGGGATGCCCTGTTCTCTGCTCCCGGTCTGGGGGATTTTTCCGTCCGGGCTTCTTCCCCCGCCCTTAAACTGGGATTCCGCAATTTTCCCATGGACCGTTTCGGCGTGCGTTCCCGGCATCTGAAAGCCCTGGCGCGAACTCCGGATATTCCTGAAGTTGCCGGGAACAGGATGGAGAAACGGGAAACGGTGCTGGTGAAGAAACTGGGGGCGGAAGTGAGGATAGCGGAGGGCGAAGGGGATTTGTCTGTCTTTGGGCTGATGCCGGAGGATCTGGGCCGGGCACTGGTTATTGTCAAGGTACAGAAGGACGGCCCTTGTTCCTCTGCCGGCATTCTGCCCGGCGACGTTCTTCTGATGGCGGGCGGGAATAAGGTGGATGGAGTGGAAAAGCTCGAACGCCTGCTGCCGTCTTCCGGTAAATTAACCGTAACCGTCAGGAGAAACCAGGAAAATAGAAAGGTGGATTTGCAGTTTTGAGGATGCTTCTGGCCTCCGGAAAAAGAGGAAGCGGAAATTACAGAATTCCGGTCAACTTCCGGTAAGTCTCCAGGGCAAAGGAATCCGTCATTCCGGAAATATAATCAAGCATGTGCGCCAGGCGTGCAGCCTTCCCTCCGTTGTTCCGGGGTACGCCGGTGCCCTGAAGCATGATGGCGATTTTTTGGGATTGGCCGGAGGATGGATGATTCACCCATTCCATAAAGAAGTCGATCAATTCTCCCAGTACCTTATAACCCATGGCTTCCACTTCAATAACCTCCCTGGCCTGGTACACATTCTTGATGGCGTACTGGTACAAGCCGTTCAGCGGGGCGGCCAGTTCCGAGCTGTCTATCAGGGATTGTTCCAACCTTCCTTGCAGCAGGTCTTCCTCGTGGTTCACGAAACTGTCCACGGCGGACTGAATGCTTTTGCCGATGGCGAGCGCGCGCATATAATGGATGCAGGAATCTTTTTCCTCTTTTGCTTCCAGTTCCCGGACATAACAGAGCTGGGATTCCGTCAGGAAAGGGCTGAACAAATCCCTGGTGGAAGCAAAATCCAGAAGTCCGGAAAAATACCCGTCCTCAATATCCGCAATGCGGTAACAGATATCATCCGCGGCTTCCATCAAATACGCCAGGGGATGGCGGCTCCAGCAAAGATGTGCTGCATCAGGTGTGGAACGCGGAATCAACCCCAGATGTCCAGCCATGAAAGAAGCAGCTTCCCTTTCCTGTTCCCCGATGCCGAATTTCTTGCATTCAAGCTTGTTGGCCGCAACTATGCTGCCTTTCCTGACGGCGGAGGAATAAGATTGCGTACAGGGATATTTCATAAAGGCGCCCAAAACAGCCGCCGTCAGTTTCAGGCCGTTGCCCTCCATCGGATCTCCTGTACGTGTCAGGATGCGGAATCCCTGGGCATTCCCTTCAAAAGGCAGCTCCAGGCCGTGCCGTTTCAGGGCGGTTTCAATGGCGTCTTCACCGGAATGGCCGAAGGGCGGATTGCCGATGTCATGGGCCAGGCAGGCGGTGGAAACAATGGTGGCGACATCGGAAGGCATGATAGGAGCGGGCAGGGACCCTTTCTTCGCCAGCCACTCCCCTGCCAGCATGCCGAGGGAAGAACCGATGTGGGCTACCTCCAGGCTATGCGTCAGGCGTGTGCGCACGTAATCGTTGCGGCCCAGGGGAAAAACCTGTGTTTTGTCCTGAAGGCGGCGGAAAGCACTGGAAAACAGAATGCGGCCGTAATCCCGGTCATAATTGCTGCGGTTTTTCTGTGGAGACGCCGTACCCCGATGCCTGGATCCCCAGCGCGCGTCCGACAAAAGCTGCTGCCAATTCATCATCCCTGACATGGTAAGGAAATGCTACAGGGGAATGCCCGGATGTAACAGGAGAAAAATAGAGAGGGAGTTCAATAGGTCAGCATCAGCCCCACGCCCCAGTGCAGGTTCTTGTCGTAATTGGTGGAAACGCTGAGGTGTGAGGTCAGGATGTAGTGCAGGCCCACGGAATAATCCCGGTCCGTATTCAGGGAAAAGGAAAGGCGCAGGCGGGAGGTGAGCGGGATATCGTCCCGCTCCAATTGCAGGCGCACCTTTCCGTCCGTGTCAATGCGCGCATCCGCAATCAGGAGCAGGGGCAGCGTGTACCGGGCGCCCAAGGTGCCGTCCATTTCCCGGTCCTTTTTGGTGGTCTGTCGGAACATGTTGCGTTCTCCGGCCTCCCCCTTGCGGCAAGTCCAGTCCGCCCCGATGTAGGGGTAAAGCCATTGCTTCTCCCCGATATACCTGCCCAGCCTCCCTTCCGCCTCATAACCCCGCGTATCCTTGTAGCCTATTTTCCACTCTCCCTGCATGCTCCACCGGGTGCCCCCGAATTCCAGGTTCCCTATGTTCCCGTTGGTGGCGAAATCATTGTTCACACTCAGGTACCATTTCCGGTCCATGTCGTAAACATGCTGAAGTGCCTGCATGGGGTGGGGAAGCTGAGGATTGGGGGGAGAATCCTCATACGTAAAAATCCGGCCCATGCCGCTCATCATGTGGTACAGGATATGGCAGTGGAAAAACCAGTTGCCGCGCGTTTTCTCTGCAGCGTTAAACTCAATCACCTGGGTGTCCATGGGCTGGATATCCGCTGTAAACTTGAGCGGAGAAAAATCCCCATGCCTGTTCACCAGCCGAAAAAAATGCCCGTGCAGATGCATGGGATGCCTCATCATGGTATTGTTGGTCAGGATTATGCGTACATTCTGTCCTTCCCTGATCATGATCCGGTCCGTCTCGGAAAGAGTTTTCCCGTTAATGCTCCATACGTAACGGTTCATATTACCGGTCAGCATGAAATGCAATTCCTTAACGGGCACGCCGGAAGGAAGAGTGGTGCGGGAAGGGGACTTCAGCATGTCATACGTCAGGGTGGTTTCTTTTCTGTCCTCCTGCATGTTGCCGTGTCCTCTCCCATGGGAGGAACCGGACTTCATGTCCATTATCTCCATATTTCCGGAATGGGCGGTCGGCATGCCGTGATGATGCATCTTCATATTTCCTCCCATGGTCATCATCCCATTCATTTGCTTCATCTTTTTGAAGTAATTCAGCTTGGGAAAGGGGCGCAAAGGCTGCCTTTCCCCATGGCCCAGCCACAGGGAGGAAGCCCCGGAAGTATCCTCTGCCGTCGCCTGGAATTCAAAGGCTTTGCCTGATTCCGGCACTTCCAAGATGACGTCGTAAGTTTCGGAAACTGCGATTATCATGCGGTCCACGTCAACGGGAACAACGTCTTTCCCGTCGCTGGCCACCACGCGTATTTTCCCGCCCGCATACCTCAGCCAGAAATAGGTGGAGGATGCTCCGTTGACGATGCGCAGCCTGATGCGGTCGCCGCCCCTCAGCCGGGGCAGGGAAGCCCGCGGGATGCCGTTGAGCAGAAAACATTCATAATACACGTCACTCACATCCATGGCGTTCATGCGCTTCCATTCGCTTAACAGCTTGGTTGCCATGCAGCCGGAGCGCAGGGCCTCCCAATAGCTCTGTACACTCCCCTTGCGGATGGAAAACCAGTCGGAGCCCGTGTGAAGCATTCTGTTCACCTCCTGGGGATTCTCGTTCGTCCAGTCGCTCAGTACCAGCGTATATTCCGGCAGGGCGTCCTCCGTCCTGCGTGCCGGGTCATCGGGCCGTTTGCGGACGATGAACGCTCCGTACAGGCCGCTCTGCTCCTGAAAACCGCTGTGGGAATGGTACCAGTACGTGCCGTTCTGGATGATGGGAAAAGTATAGGTATGCGTAGTGTGGGGTTTGACAGGAGCGGAAGTCAGGTACGGAACTCCATCCTGGTCATTGGGCACCAGCAAGCCGTGCCAATGGAAGGAAGTCTCCGTGTCCATCAGGTTATGCACCCGTATTACCGCAGTATCTCCCTCTGTAAAATGCAATGTGGGGCCGGGAATGTTCCCATTGATGGTCATGGCCTGGCGCGTGGCTCCGGTAAAATTGACGGGAGCATTCCGGACATATAAATCGTATTCTACCGTTTTTGCCAGAGAAGGGGAGAAGAGTATCGGCAAGCAGCACAGGAATGGAAGAAAATGGAAGGTTCGTGTGAACATGAATGGGAAAAAGCACTGCCAGGAAAGACCTGCCTCTTGAATTTCCAGTTCAAAATGAAACGGATGTGATGTGTCATGCCCACTCTTGGCCAAATCTGCTAAATGGCGGGGCCTGCAATTTGGACGGAATAGGGCGTCTGGAATTTATTTTATGCGTCGTTTTTTAAGGAAATAGGGACGATCAGGAAAGAGGCCAGGATAAGCAGGCAGCCGATGGACAGAAGGAACATGTTGGAATACTCCCTGAACAGTAGCAGGGAAGTCATGGCCGCCAGGGGAATCTTGAGATTGTTCATAATCGCCAGCTTTACGGGAGTTACCCGGCGCGCGCCGTAATTCCACAGGAAAAAACAGACTCCTGAAGCGATGACGCCCAAATAGGCCAGCAGCCACCATTGCACGGTTGAAATCCCCTGCCAGCAGGCCAGGCCCGACGGCAGGCCGGAAGGCAAAGTAATCAGCAGGGCGCCTGCATAGGCATAGGCGAAGCAGGATGCTTCGCTTCTCCCGAACCAGGAATTTTTCAGGGAAATGTAGGCTATCTGACCTGCCGCGAAGCAGAGGTTGGAAAGCTGGACCAGAACGATTCCTGTCAACTCCCCGTTACCGGAGGAATATCCTTTCCAAAGGATTCCCGCCCCTCCCATGGCTGCAAGAATAGCCGCCGCCAGATGGAGCGGCGGAAGATTCTTTTTCATCAGGCCGTCAATCAGAACCACATAAATCGGCGTGGTGGCTGTAAAAAGGGCAACCTGGTGGGAAGGCAGATAGTGGAAGGCAGCGATATAGAAAAGATACATCCCTCCGAACTGGACGGCACCTATCCCCATCATCCCCACGGCATGGCTGAGGGGCGCCTTCCGGGCGAAGGGGAGAAAAACGGCAAATGAACCGGCCATGCGTGCCAGTGCGACAAAGCTGGCGGGAAGTCCGGACAGGCAATTCCCCAGCAGTCCGAATGACAACGCCCAAATGAAAGACGTGAGCAGCAACGCAGGCATGCGGGCGGAAGCATACGGAGAGAGGAAAACCAAGTCAATGCCCACGGCGCAGAGCATATAGTCGGGAACATGCAAAATTACCCAAAAAACGGGGTAAGATAATGGTTCTAAACATAAAAACACCCCGAAATATTGAATTCCGGGGTGTTCAGGAAAATGGTACGCGGTACTGGTTTCGAACCAGTGACCCCATGCGTGTGAAGCATGTGCTCTACCACTGAGCTAACCGCGCATTTGCAGTGCGGGAGGAATATATCGTTCGTGCCGGGGATTGGCAAGGAGTTTTTTGAAATCGGGTAAAAAAGGATTCCGCTTTTCCGCCGTCAACAAGTTCCCGGAGGAATGACCGATGTACAGTTTCTCCGAGGGACGGTTTGGAAAAGTGGAAAGGTGGCTTAATTCCGGCTTGTACAGCATCAACCGTCTTCCTACACTCCGGGCATGAGTTGCACAAGCCCTCCCAGAGCATGGGCCCAGATTGATACCAATGCGTTGAGGCACAATTTAAACGTCGTCCGGCGCGTCATGCCGGATCACCGTCTGATGGCTATTGTGAAGGCGGAGGCTTATGGCCACGGTCTGGAAGGGGTGGTGAAGGCCCTGGATGGCGAAGATTGCGCTTTTTTCGGCGTTGCCACGGTGGCGGAGGCCTGCCGGGTGAGGGATGCCGGGGCAAAAACATGCCCGTTTATTCTCGGCCCCTGTTTTGAGGGGGAGCGGGAGGAAATCGTGCAGAACGGCTGGCGCGCCGCTCTTTCCAGCATGGAAGAGGCGGAGCATTTCAATTCCCTGGGCGCCCTTTACGGCAAAACCGTCCATGTCCATTTGGGCGTGGATACCGGCATGGGGCGCAGCGGTTTTTTACCGAGTGAATTGCACGGCCTGACGGACAAGCTCAAACAGTTCAGTTATCTGGATCTGGAGGGCGTGTTTTCCCATTTATCCGCAGCTTCCGATGATATTTCCTTCACCCACGGACAGATCAGCGGCTTTACGGAAGCCGTAAATGAACTTTCCCAAGGCCATCGGTACAAGTTCCGGCACCTGTGCAGCAGCGCCGCTGTGTTTAATTACAAGGTTCCCTGCGCCAATATGGCGAGGCTGGGCAGAATCCTGTACGGGTATTCCCCCATGCCGTCTCCCTATAATAAGGAGCTGCGGCCTACAATGACCCTGTACAGCCGCATTACTCTGATACGCACGCTGCCGGGAAATCACGGCGTTTCCTACAACCACTGCTATATAACGAAGGGGAGCACGAAGGTGGCCACTATCGGCATCGGTTATGCGGATGGCTATCTTCAATATCTGTCCAACCAGGGGGCGAGGGTGTATATCAATGGCCAGTACTGTCCGGTTTTGGGCCGTGTGACGATGGACCAGATCATGGTGGACGTTACTTACATGGACCATGTGGAGACCGGAGACCTGGTGGAAATCATGGGGCCTAATGTAAGCTGGGAGGAACTGACGCGCCGTGCCAATACCATCCCCAGCAATGTGCTGACCAGCATCAGCGCCCGCGTGCCCCGGATTTACGTGTAGGATAATGCCGGGGGCATGGTGATTAAAAGCTGTTGCCCGCCGCCCGAAAAAAAATCAGGGGATTTGTTTGCAGATATGTTTTTCCCCGGCGGACACGGATAAACGTTTTACCGTACCTTTTACCGCTGGCGGATTCTATTCCAGTCTTCCGGCTCCAGAGCGCAGGGATCAGGGGCTACCCAGTGGCCCGGTTCTATTTCCACAGGGGTAAGGTCCGCTCCCACCGTCTCCGGATAGGAGGGGTGCTGGATGCGATGGCCGAAAGCAGAGCCGAGCGGCGGGTTGATGGGAGAGGGGACGTCTCCCGGCAGAGGCTGGTGCTTGTTGGCCCTGGAGGGGTCTGGTTCCGGAATAGCGTCCAGAAGAGCCTTGGTGTAAGCATGTTTGGGGGATTGATAGATGGTTTCCGCATCTGACATTTCCACGATTTTACCCAGATACATGACCGCCACGCGGTCGGAGATGTGTTTGACGACCGCCAGATCATGGGCAATAAACAGGTAAGAGAGTTTGCGTTCCTCCTGAAGTTCCAGCAGCAGGTTGAGCACCTGGGACTGGACGGATACGTCAAGGGCGGAGACGGGTTCGTCCAGAATAATGAGGCTGGGATTTAACGTCAGGGCGCGGGCGATGCCGATGCGCTGGCGTTGCCCGCCTGAGAATTCAAAGGGGAAGCGGTCAATAGCGCTGTCCGGCAACCCTACGCGGTCCAGCAGGCCGCGCACCCATTCCCGGCGCGCGGCAGGGGTGCCCATGCGGTGGATGACAAAGGGTTCCGCTACGATTTGACCGATGGATTGCCTCTGGTTGAGGGATTCCGCAGGGTCCTGGAAGACCATCTGGATGTGCGGACGCAGAGGCCTCATTTTGCGCTGGGAGAGTCTGGCGATATTGTTGCCGTTGAACCGGATGGAGCCCCCGGTGGGTTTCAGCAGGCGGACAATGCTTTTGCCAATGGTTGATTTTCCGCAGCCGGATTCCCCCACCAGGCCCAGCGTTTCCCCCGGGTAAATATTGAAGGAAACGTCGTCCACAGCCTTGACCCATCCCGCTTGCCGCAGGAAAATTCCGGAGCGGACGGGGAAGTACATTTTCAAATTGTCTACTTGCAAGAGAGGTTCCGGCATGGCTGGTAGAAAAAGAAGTTAAAGGTTGGCGCAACGGGGGCAGGCTTCCACGAAGTGGTCCGGGGATATTTCCACGAGGGGAGGGCGTTCCGTGAGTTCTTCCGCGGGCACACCCTGCCTTTGGCAGAAGCGGCATCCGGGAACGAAATCCGCAATAGAGGCCACCTGACCGGGAATGGTGGGCAGTTTGGTTTTCCGCACGGAACTTAGCTGAGGGATGGAGGCCAGCAGTCCCTTGGTGTAAGCATGGCGGGGGTTGGCAAAAAGTTCCCGGACAGGGGCCTTTTCCACCACGCGGCCAGCGTACATGACGACTACGGAGTCACAGCTCTGTGCGATGACGCCCAGGTCATGTGTAATGAGGATGGAGGATGACCCCATTTCCGCCTGAAGGTCTTTGAGCAGGGACAGGATTTGAGCCTGAACGGTGACATCCAGGGCCGTAGTAGGTTCATCCGCAATGATGAGTTCCGGATGGCAGGCCAGGGCAATGGCTATGACGACGCGCTGGCGCATGCCGCCGGAGAGCTGATGAGGAAATTCGTCCACACGCTGTTCCGGGGCGGGGATACGAACGCGCTGCAGGAGCTGGATGGCTGCGTCCCGGGCTTCCCTGGTGTTCATTCCCCGGTGGAGCATCAGGGATTCCCCAATTTGCCTGCCGATGCTGTGTACGGGATTGAGCGCCGTCATTGGTTCCTGGAAAATGACGCCGATATGGCGGCCGCGGATGCCGTGCATGTCCGTCTCTTTTGCCTGAACCAGGTCGCGGCCCTTGAACAGAATTTGCCCGTCCAGAATTTTCCCCATGGGCTGGGGCAGCAGCCGGACGATGGACATGGCCGTAACGCTTTTGCCGCAGCCTGATTCCCCTACGATGCCTACGCAGGTACCTTTGGGGACGGTGAAGCTGACGCCGTCCACCGCTTTCAACAGGCCGGATTCCGTTTCGAAGCCGGTGACCAGGTTCTTGATTTCCAACAGGGGATCGCTCATGTGTTATTTTTCCGTGGCAGAAGGTTCCAGAGGGTCGCCGCTTTCCGGGATGACAGGCACAGACGGCAGCTTGCCGCCGCCATCCTTGTTATCCAGGCTTTCAATGGAGTCCATGTAGCGGTACTGGTCATACACGGTATCCACTTCCTCGAATGTTTTTCCTTCCCGTTTGGCTTCCATTGTTTCCTTTTTGATATCGTTATCCACCCAGTACAGATAACTTTCCATGGGATCAAATACGACGGGATGGCAGAATTGCGTAGTTGCACTGTTCGGCCATTTGACCCAGCGCCAGTAACCCAGTCTGATGAATTCCGTGGTCCAGCAGGGAACCCACAGGGCTTCGTCATCAATTTTCTGCTGCACTTTCCACGTGGCCTTTTGGAGTTCGTCTTCCGTGGCTGCATTTGTTTCTGCGTCCAGTAGCTTGTCCATTTCTTTGTCCGCGTAAGCGCAGATGTTATTGGTATAGGTAATAAGGCCTCCACGCTCATCATAGGCGTACCGGGAGTGGAACCCCTGCTCGTTCATCGGATGGGGGGGAGTGAATCCCCAGGCCATGAAGGAGGCCTGAGCGCGTTTTTCCATGATTTTGCGGAAAGCTACGGTGGAGTCCAGAGGGTCAAGCTGGATTTCCAGGCCGCACTTGCGCGCGTCTTCCTTCAGCTTGCCCAGAGTGGAAGCCAGGGAAGGAGATGAATTGGGGAAGGTGATGGCTGCGGTGAGCCGGGTGCCGTCCGGTTTGCGGAGGATGCCGTCCGGGCAGGGGATGGTGTAGCCCGCCCTGGCGAAATAAGCGCGGGCCTGTTCCGGGGAATAGGGGCGCGCCTTAATATAAGGATTGGTGAATTTGCCGAAACCTGAATTGTAGGAATTGAGCCGCTGGTAGTCTCCGCGGAAGGTAATGTCAATGATATTCTGGATATTAAGTGCGTGCTGGAACCCCCGGCGAACATTGAGGTCATTGAAGGGGGCTTTGGAGGTATTCAGAAAAACTCCGTAAGGAGGGCGGGGGTAAATGGTGTAAAATGTGCTGCGGTTGATGTAGCCGTTGTGAACCTCCGGTATTTCCATGCGTTCGTGCCATAGTTCCGGTTTGGTGATGTTCAAAACGTCCAGTTCTCCAATGCGGAAGAGTTCGATGGCCTTGGATGGTTCCGCAATGAAATTGTACACGATTTGATCCACGTTATACATGTATTTCGTGAATTTTTTGTCCCTGGCCCACCAGTCCGGCACGCGCTGGAGCGTTACCTGGCGGCCGCGGATGATACCGTCCGGCTTGACAACGTAAGCGCCCGTAGTGGGCGGTATGCGCCACTGGTAGCGTTCCACGTAGTTGGGGCCGAACTCGCAATAAAAATGCGGCGGGGACGGAATGAACAGCGTGCAATAGTACGGGAGCAGAGGTTTGGCGAAGGGGAGTGTGATGGAAAAGCGGCTGTCGTCGTAGATGGTGATGTTGGAAGCGTTCTGGTAAAAAAAGTTGTTGTAGAATACGTCCCGGCTGTATTCCGAAGTGCGGATATACATGTTCACCAGGAGGTCGATGGCCTTTACCTTGGCTCCGTCCGTATAGCGGGCATCCGGATCCAGTTCGAAGTAAACAGTGCGCCTGTCTGGGGATTCCGCCCATTTATGAGCGATTCCTGGAATGATTTTTCCCGTAACCGGATGGATGGAAACGAGGCCGATGATGATTTCATCATACAGGGGGCCGCGGAAACCGCTGTTGCTGTTCGGGCCGTTGGGCCGGAATGTGTCGGGATAGGAGCCGGGGGCCCACTGGCGCAGAACGCCTCCTTTTTTGGCGTTCGGGTCCCCTATCTCCGGATTGTCCAGTCCATCCTCCCACTTCAGGTCTTGGGGGATGTCCGCCGGGGTTTTGAATTTGATGTAGTCGCCTTCCGTCTGCCTGCGGTGAATGACGGACAGGGCGGCTTCATCCGCAATGAGCTTGCTTTGCAGTTTTTCCCTGACTTTAGAATCTTCCTCTTTAAAAAACTTGTCCCGGAGCTCCCGTATTTCCTTTTGCTTGGCAGCTTCCTCACGAGCCAGGCGGTCATTGATCTGTTTGTTCCATCGTTCCGGGAAGGAATCAAATCCCGGTGGGAGTGTGCCGAAGGGTACGTTCGGCTGCCAGCCTACCCCCTGGGATTGGGAGGAATCCTTGCAACCGGACCCGGCTGTCAACAGAAGGGACAGCATCACGGAAGAAAGGGTGGAACGGAGGAGGGTGGACAGCTTAAGCATAAGAAATGGCAAAGCGGGAGTCTTTTTATTTATAAGTGGTGAATTTTTTAGGGTCAAAGGCTTCGCGGACAGCCTCCCCGATAAAGGTGACGAGCAGGAGGGTAATCACCAGGGCGGAAAAGGCGGAGGTAACCACCCAGCTGGCGGAAAGATCCGCCAGTCCGTCATTGAGCAGGCGCCCCCAGCTGGCGTATGTGTCAGGAAGGCCGAAGCCCAGATAGTCCAGGGAAGCCAGAGCCAGAATGAGGGCGGAAACGCTGAACGGAACCAGAGTGACCAGAATGGCGACTAGGTTGGGCAGGATATGAACGAAGAGAATACGGCTGGTGGAAGCCCCAAGCACGCGGGCGGCCGCCACGTAGTCGCGCGCTTTTTCCTTCATGGTGGAGGTTCTGAGCTGGTAGGTCATGGACATCCACCCGAACATGATTAGAAGGCTGATAATCAGGAACATGCCCTTCATATGAAGGGGAACCATATCTGAAATAATCATGATGATGAAAAGGAAGGGAACCTGGGAGAAGATTTCAATGAGGCGCTGCATGCCGAGGTCAAACATGCCGCCGAAGTATCCCATCATCATTCCAAAGGTGATGCCGATGAAATATACGATAGGCAGGTAGAAGAGTGCGGCTTTCATATTTACCTGGAGGCCGCCGTACAGATAAGCCAGAATGTCCGCCCCCTGGGTATTGGTGCCAAGCAGGTGGCCCCCCTTGAGGGGCGGGGAGGGGTGGTAGAAGATACGGCTGATTTTATGTTCATCCGTCTGTTTCAGGAATTCCTCTTTGGTGCCGGGGCCGCTGTAATGTTCCGCCACAATGTTGTTGTTTTCATACGTGGCGCTGTACACCTCCGTTCTGTCTTCCAGCCAGCCGGTGGCCCGGTCCACTTTTTTCCCCTTGCGGAATTTGTAGCTGATGTGGGGAAGGGCTTCTTCATCCTTATGCAAACGGGAGGCCAAACCGGAATACGGCTTGCCGCCGGGCTCGCAGACGAGACCGTCTTCATTCACCATCAAAGCTTCCGAACCGGGGTTGGTGGAATCTCCCGTGGGATCGTATGGAACCAGAGGCATGATAACAAGGGAGGGTTTTCCCGGCTGGCCTGCCTGTTTTTTCAGTTCTCGGTAGTTGGCTTCCGCATCCGCAAAATCTCCGGTCTGGCCAAATGTAGAACCCTTGTATACTTTGCGCATCATGGCCGGAAAGTACCAGGATCCGTCCTGAACGACAAGGAGGGCCCGCTTGCCCACCAGGCATTGGTCCATACAGGCCAATAGCGTCAATACAAGCAAAATGAGGAGGGATACGTAGCCGCGGGAGATGCTTTTAAAACGCTGGATGCGGCGCCTGGTGATCGGCGTTGGATGGAACCTCCGGGGGCCTTTCAGCATGAGCCAGAAACCGAGGCCTCCCATGACCAGCACGCAAACCCAGCCGAACCACAGGAATTTCCCCTGAGGCGTCAGAAAGCCGCCGTTGTTCTGGTCCGTACAGACGATGTTGAGCATGCTCATTTCCCGTGAGACGGTGAAGGGCCAGCTTAACGTGGGCAGGAGCAGCCCGCACAGCTCTCCCACGGCAGTAAGAACCGCCAGAATGACCAAAAGGTATGCCAGTTTTCTAACCATGTGTATTATTCAAATTTGATGCGCGGATCCACAGCGGCCACGATGATATCGGAGAGAAGGTTGCCCAGCACCATCAGGAAGGAGGTAAGCAGCAGCGTTCCCATGATCAGGGCGTAATCCTTGTCCATCAGAGCCTGGTAACTCAGCATCCCGAACCCCTGGATATCGAAAACCTTTTCCACCAGCATGGAGCCGGCCACAATCAGGCTGATGAGGCTGCCCAGAGTGGAGGCAATGGGTATAAAGGAGTTGCGGAAGGCATGCTTGATGACGGCCCCTCTGAAACTCACGCCCTTGGCCATGGCTGTTCTGATGTAGTCCGCGGAAAGATTGTCCATCAGGTTGTTTTTCATCATCATGGTGGTGATGGCAAAGGAACTTACTACATAACAAATCAGGGGGAGCACCGTATGGTGCAGCAGGTCTCCGGCCTGTTGCCAGAACCCCATGTCCGCAAAGTCCGGAGACGTAAGCCCGCAGAGAGGGAACCATTCCAGCCGCGCGCCCAGATACACCACCAGTACGGCGCCCAGGGCGAACCCAGGTACGGAGTACCCCAGGAAAATCAGGACGGAAGAGATGTTGTCCACCAGGCTTTTATGGCGGATTGCCTTTACTACCCCAAGGGGAATGCAGACGGAATAGGTAATAATGGCGCTCAGGATGCCGAAGTACAGGGAAACGGGAATGCGCTCCTTGATCATGTCCCATACGGGTTCATTGTACTTAAACGAGTTGCCCATAGTTCCCTGGAGCAGCCCGTCAAAGCTGGTCTTGTACATTACGGCACGCCAGGCATAGCCCCGAGCCTTGTCGCGGACGGCCTCCGTATTATCCGTCTGCCTCATGCGGCGCGCCCAGCGTTCCGCGCGGTCCATGGGGGATTCTATATCCACGGTCCAGCCTTCTGAAGCGGCTTTCCGGGACGGCGTGCCGGAAAAGAAAGCATCTTTCACGCTGCCGGAATCCTTGTCCTGGCGAACTACGACGACTTGTTCTCCTGTTTCATTCAGATTGATCCGTGTATGCGTATCGGAAATGCCGGAATATTCATCTTCCTTGTCTCCCTCTCCCGCTCCGCCGATTTCCCCGAATTCCTCACGGGAAATGAAAATCTTTTTGGGCAGCACGCCCAGCCATTGCAGATAAGCCGTGATGATGGGCTCCTGCAGGCTGTACTGCTCTTCCAGCCGCTCCATATCCGCTTCACTCAGGTTATTGTCGCCGCGCTGGGAGCCGGCTTTCTGTCCGGACAGGGCGCTCATGCTTTGCTGCTGCATCATCTGCTCAATGGGACCTCCCGGAACAAAACGGGTTATGCAAAAGACGAGAAACGTAACCCCCAGGAGCGTCAAGGGCATGAGAAGGAGTCGTCTGATGATATAGGTCTTCATTCGTCGCGCTGAACTCTACCGATTTGTGGAAGGTGAGGCAAGTAGCAATGCAAATTTGTAAGCCTTTGCTAACATAAGGCGCTGTCCGGTTCTTCTTAAGATGAAAGGGAAACAATGCAATACGGCAGGTTTCCTTTCTTTTGGCAGGCCTTTCGGGAGGTGCGGAATTACATTCCTTCTCCCAACCGGCGCGCCAGCATGTCCGGAAGACCGGCGGCCAGAATGCGTCTTTGGGCCTCCGCTACATCGTATTCCACGCGGCGCTGGTAGTACACCATGCTGTCTTCGTCAAGCACGCCGTAGGCGGCGCGGGGATCGCCGTCTCTGGGCTGGCCTACGGAGCCCACATTAATCAGATATTTGTTGGTTTTGAGTAGCTGGATATCCCCGGATTCATATTCATGGATGCTTCCTTCATGGCGGATGAATGTACGGGGGACGTGAGTGTGTCCGTTAAAGCACAGGAATTGATTGTCACGCAGCATATTAATGCTGTGGGTGGCCGTATCCACATTCGTGACGTAGGCCCAGGAGTTGGGCTTGTCCTGTGTAGCGTGCACCAGAACGATTTCATTGGGGAGAATGCGCTGGAAAGGAGCGCGGCGAAGCCACTTTTTCTGTTCTTCGGAAAGTTGCTGCCGCGTCCACATCAGGGCATTGTAAGCTACTGGGTTCATCCCTGCCGGATTGTCTTCTCCAATGGCTTCCTCATCATGGTTGCCGCGCACGGTGGGAATCTGGCGGCTGCGGATGAATTCAAGGCATTCGGACGGATTGGCGTTATAGCCCACAACATCGCCCAGGCAGTAAACGGCATTGCATTGAAGCTGTTCTATATCCTTCATCACCGCTTCCAGAGCGGGCAGATTGGCATGGATGTCACTAATCAGGGCTATTCTACTCATGGTATTGTAAGCAAAGAGCATAGCACTTTGGGGAGGTTTTGCCAAGCGCGTTTGCTCACAGGAAATCATGGTTGGGGCACAGGGTGCCGGCCTTCCCATGACCCCTTATTTCCGTCTGTTTGATTTACTCGTCTTTTGCCGAAGGCAAGGATTCCAGGGCTTCTCTCAGCCCGTCTACTGGATATTTCAGGGAATTGGCCAGATGGCTGGTCATCAGGTCACGGGCGATTTCATCCGTGGGAAACAGTTCCCGGAAGGGGATGCGTTCCTTTTCCGGTATGTTCAGCCTGTTTTCCAGAACAAAAATATTACTCACCAGGCTGGGTGTCCTGTTGCGGGGATCCTTGAATAACTCCCGGCCCAGTTCCAGAGCTTCTCCGGATTTGGAAGGCACACGGACGAGCGCATAAAATTCTTTGCGGGCCGTAAGGGGAGGCGCTCCCAAATCCCGTGCCTTGCGGTAGGCTTCCGCCGCCTTTTCAAAGTCCGGTTGCCGGTAGGTATCGCTATACATGTTGCCTAGCAGGGATTGAAGGTACCAGCTGTCAGGATTGGCGTTGATGCCTTTTTCCAGGAAGCGGCGCCCCTTTTGAATGTATTTGCGGAAGCCTTCCCGGCGTTCCATGGGAGAAAGACGTTTATTGTCCAGATAACTGGAGGAAGCGTTATTGCCCAAATGCCACGATCCGTTGTCCCAGTAAAAATCGGAGTGAGGAGCGAGAGCGGTAACCTGGTTGTAGCGGCGTTCCAGGTTGGCCCAGTCGGAAATCAGGAAACAGTCGAAAGCTTCCATGCTCAGCACGGCCGCCACCAGGGAGCGGAGCCCTCCCAGGGAGACCATGGCAAGTTGTTGTTCCAGATAATCGGAAGAGGAAAGCTCTACCGGATTATCCAGCAGCCCCTCCGCCTTCTCCTGTTCCAGAATATGATTCTGCAAAGGCAGGCGAATCATGCCGAAGCCCAGCAGGGCAATGATGAAAATGACGATGGTCTTCAGCATGATTCGCAATTGGTTCGAGTTAATTCATGTTCAGGCGCTTGCGGATGGCCTTGTCCAGAAGTTCCCATTCCGGCACGGAGGCTCCGGCTTGCCGGGCCTTGGAGAGAGGGTCTCCCCAGATAGCCGTGTATTCGACGGGGCGGCCTTCGTTGTAGTCCACGGCGCTGGACGGGATGAAAGCCCCCATGGTTTCCGTACGGGAAAGGTGGAATTCAACCAAATCTTCCGGCAGGGCGTAGCCGCGGGCCCTGGCTGCCTGTACTACTTCTTCCATGATGCGGCGCGCGCGTACGACGTTTTCCGGATTTTGGTAGAGTTCCGCAATGCTGATGCCGCCCAGAGCTAGGCAAAGCCCGTTAAACGGGATGTTCCAGACGAGTTTGTACCACTGGATTTGCTCTGCGGCGTCAAAGGCGCGCGTTTTGATGCCGGCATTGGCAAACAGCTCGGAGAGTTCCCTGGCTTTTTCAGTCCCTTCCGGCGTGGGGATGAAGGGGGCGAACTGGATGTTGCCCCCTTCCAGATGGTTGACATGGCCCGGTTTTTCCCGCATGGCGCAGATGAAGCACAGGCCCACATAGATACGCTCCGCCGGGATGATGCGGGCAATTTCCTCCGCATTTCCCATGCCGTTCTGGAGTGTAACCACAGTTGTGTCCGGCCCCATCAACGGAGGAAGAGCTCTGGAAAATCCGGCGTTTGCCGTGCTTTTCCATGCAACGACAACGAGGTCTACCGGGCCGACTTCCTCCGTGTCCCGGTAAACGTTGATGCGGGGCAGGGAGATATTCCCATGCAGGCTTTTCACCTGAAGGCCGTGTTCTTTCAGATAGCCGTATTCCGAACGTACGATGAAGGATACGTCCTGCCCCGATTCCTGAAGTCTGGCTCCGTAATAGCAACCCAGGGCTCCGGCTCCCAGAATGGCGATTTTCATGGCGTGCGGCGCGGTTGGTGATATTTTTCAGAGCCCCTGGACGTTGCCCTTGTTATCCAGGTAGATGTGCATGGCGTTCGGTGAGACGGGAAGGGCGGGCATGCGCATGATTTCCCCGCAGAGGGCCACCAGGAAGCCGGCCCCGTTGGCGATTTCAAAGTCGCGCACGGTGATGGTGAAGCCGGTGGGACGTCCTCGGAGGCGTCCGTTGTCGGAAAGGGAGTTCTGGGTTTTTGCCATGCAGATGGGAAGGTCCGTCAGGCGGCTGGCTTCAAACTGGGCCAGCTTCTTTTTGGCGGCGGCTGTCAATTCCACACCGTCCGCCCCGTAAATGTTGCGGGCAATGATGTTGAGTTTTTCTTCCACCGGCAGGGCGGATTCATAGAGGGGCTTGAAGGGGGTGGAGCTCCTGTCCGCGGCTTCCACAACCATTTGGGCCAGGTCTTTGCCTCCTTCTCCTCCCTGGGAGAAGATATCCGCAATGGCGCAGGGAATACCGCGTTCCGCGCAGTGTTTCACGATAGCGTCCAGTTCTTCCCGGGAGTCGTCAAAGAATTTGTTGACGGCGACCACAACGGGGCGTTTGTAGTGGGCGGCAGCGTCCAGATGCGCATCCAGGTTGGCAAGGCCTTTTTTCAGCGCATCCACATCCGTGTTTTTCAGATCCGCAAGGGCAGTTCCCCCGTGCATTTTCAGCGCGCGTGCCGTAGCTACGATGACAATGGCCGCCGGATCCAGTCCGGACTGGCGGCATTTGATATCCAGGAATTTCTCTGCACCCAGGTCAAACGCGAATCCGGCTTCCGTGACGGCATAGTCCCCAAAATGCAGGGCCATCCTGGTGGCCAGCACGGAGTTGCAGCCGTGGGCAATGTTGGCAAACGGGCCGCCGTGCAGGAAACAGGGCACTCCTTCCACGGATTGGACCAGATTGGGCATCAGGGCATCTTTCAGCAGGGACATGACGGAACCGGTAATGCCCAGTTCCCTTGCGAATACGGGCTTGTCATCCGTCGTGAATCCGATCACGATGCGGTTGATGCGTTCTTCCATGTCCTTGTAGGAAGTGGCAAGGCACAGGCACGCCATGATTTCCGAAGCCGGGGTGATATCGAAGCCTGTTTCTCGGGGGAACCCCTGCTTGTTGAGCCCCACGATGATGGAACGCAGGGAACGGTCGTTCATGTCCATGACCCGCTTCCATATGACTTTGCGTTCGTCAATGTTCAGCGTGTGGAAGAACATGGCGTTATCAATGATGGCGCTGATGAGGTTGTGGGCGGATGTAATGGCGTGGAAGTCCCCTGTGAAATGCATGTTGATTTCCTCTGCCGGCGTCAGGGAGCTTTTGCCGCCTCCGGTAGCTCCGCCCTTGCGGCCGAACACCGGTCCCATGGAAGGTTGCCGGAGCGCCAGGCAGACTTTTTTGCCGATGGCCTGCAATCCCTGCGCCAAGCCGATGGAAACGGTGGTTTTGCCTTCTCCGGATGGGGTGGGAGTGATGGCGGATACCAGGATGAGTTTGCCGGGGGCTGCCGGTTTGTCCAATACGTCCAGGGAAATTTTGGCCTTGTTGCGGCCGAAGGGAATGACGTCTTTTTCATCGATGCCCAGCTTGTTGATACAGTCGGAGAATGCAGGTGTAACCATGCGCACATGATGACGGAAGCCCCCTCTTTTGGCAAGAAGGTTCATGGGCATTCCGGACCGGATGAATCAATGAGCGGGAAAGGGCCGCCTTCTTCCTGTCCCGCGACATTCCCCGGATATCCATGCAACTCCGGGAGAACCTCCGGAAATACCCGGTATGGCAGGTTACGCTAAGACGGGGGTAAGAATCAGGGTTGCGCTTTCTGTTTCCTCTCAGCCAGCACGGGACGGTAGTGGCCCGTGATGGTGTGGGAAAACAGGAAGTCTTCTTCCTGCGTTCCGGCGCCTACATTATGAATGATCAGCGGCGTGCCTTCCTCCGTTTTCCGGTCGGAAACGATGCCAATGTGGGGAATACTATCGGACAGGTTCCATGTAACCAGGTCGCCGGGCTCGTAGTCCGCCGCGTTTTCCGTAATGGGAACGGACCAACCTTTTCTGGCAAAGAAGGTACGAAGATTAGGGACCCTGCGGTGGTCAATGCTGCGGTCCGTCGTTTTCAATCCCCATATTTTAGGGTATTTGGAAAAGTGGGCCTTCATGTCCTCATGCACGGCTTTTTGAAGGTCCAGGCCGAAGGCCCTCATGGCGCGGATGACCACATCCGTGCATACTCCCGTTTCGAGGGGAACGTCTCCGTTGGGGTAGGGAATGGATTGATAGCCTCCGTTGTAGGAAACCGTTACTCCTACCTGTTCACGCGCCTTGGCCGCCAGCGCGGCGTTGTCCGCCATCAGGCATGCAGGGCAGGAAAGAAACAGGAGGATGAGAAGGGCCGCCGGTTTCATAGGGCAGATGGGGAGGGAAACGCGGAAAAATCAGACGAAGCTGGCAAAGCCGATGTCCGGCCGGCGCTGCATGCCGTGAAATTGAATCTTTTTGATTTCGTTGTGGGCACGCTGGCGCGCTTCGGAGAGGGTATCTCCCTGTGCCACGACGGCCAGGACGCGGCCGCCATTGGTTTCATAACAGTTTTTATCCGCATTCCATTTGGTGCCGGCGTGGTAAACGGAAGCATTTGAAATATCGTCCAGTCCCTGAATAGCGTCGCCGGAATGGGAGGTCTCCGGATATCCTTTGGAGGCCAGCACGCAGCAGACGCTCCAGCCGTTTTGGAAGGAAATTTCTTCCGGCGCAAATTCTCCCTTGGCCCCATGCAGGCAGAAGGAAGCCAAGTCTCCGGAGAGCAGGGGCATAACGGCCTGGCATTCCGGATCGCCGAAGCGGCAGTTGTATTCAATTACTTTTGGGCCGTTTGGAGTCAGCATCAGGCCGAAGTACAGAAAACCCCGGTAAGGCAGTCCGTCTTTTTTCAGTCCGGCTACCGTCGGAGCCACGATTTCCTTTTCAATGCGTTCCATCATTTCCGGCTCCACCAGCCGACGGGAAGCCACCGCTCCCATGCCGCCCGTGTTGGGGCCTGCATCGCCTTCCTTGAGGCGTTTGTAGTCCCGTGCCGGGCAGAGGATGAGATAATGGTCGTCCACCAGAGCGCCGAAGATGGAAACTTCCGGTCCGGTAAGAAATTCTTCCACCAGCAGCCGCCCTTCACCAAAGCGTCTGTCCGTAAATACTTCTTTCAGGAAAGAGTCTGCTTCCTCCTTGCTCATGCAGACGGCTACGCCCTTTCCGGCGGCCAGACCGTCAAATTTCAGCACGGTAGGATAGTTGTTTCCGATGAATTGCCGGGCTTCCTCCAATGTGGCCGCTACGCGCGCCTGCCCGGTAGGGATGCGGTGGCGGAGCAGGAAGTCCTTGGCAAATTCCTTGCTGGCTTCCAGCTGGGCGCTTTCTTTTACCGGCCCCCAGCAGGGGATGCCCGCACGGGAGCAGGCATTGGCCAGGCCTTCATCCTTGACCAGATAGCTTTCCTCCCCGGCAACGCAGAGATCCATTTTATTGGAAACCATCCAGTCGATCAGCGAGGGCAGATCCCTGGCCGGGATGGGGGTAGCCAGACGGTTGATGGCGTCACTTCCCGGGAAACAGTACATTTCCGGAGCGGAGGGAGATTCCTTGAGTGCCTTGACCAGTGCATGTTCACGTCCACCTTTTCCAATAACGGCTATTTTCATACGCCGCCAGTATGCCGGGACGGACTGATTTTGCCAAGCTGAAATGAACGGTGAGGTTTTCCCTTTTGTCCGGTTGTTCCCATGCTTTTCCTCCATTGCCGGGAATGGGGTTGTACCACTTTTTCTTTTCGTGGCACGGCGCAGCCGTTCCGTTCGGGGAAGATGATGTAAAAAGGCCGCCTGACCCGGAGGAAAGGCGGCCTGTAAAAGGAAAGGGCGGTATTTGCGTTTAGAACGGGATTTCGTCGTCCATGTCTCCGAAGTCGTTGGACGGCTGATTGGTGGGGGGCATGGGGGGCGGGTTGTAGTTCTGGGCCGGGCGGGATTGTCCGTAGTTGTTGGAACGGGGAGCATTCTGGTACTGCTGGCGCGGAGCACCTCCCATATCGCCTTCACCGCCGCGGGGGAAGAGCTGGATGTTTTCCCCAATCACGCGCAGCTTGGTGCGTTTCTGCCCGGAGGCTTTATCTTCCCAGGAATCCAGTTGAAGGCGTCCTTCCACAAAGACTCCGCGGCCCTTGCTGAGGTAGTTGCCGGCAACTTCCGCTTGGCGGTTCCAAAGGGTGACGTCCACGAAAGTGGTTTCTTCCTGGCGTTCGCTGTTGTCGCCCGCGTAGTAACGGTTGATGGCAAGGCGGATGTCCGTAACGGCGGTTCCTTTGGGAGTGTAGCGCAGTTCGGGATCAGCGGTAAGGTTGCCCATTAAGAAGACTTTGTTGAGATTGGCCATATAGGATGGGTGTTAACGAGGTGTATGGTATATAGGAAAAGGGCCTTGCCGTTTAGGAGGAAGGCATGTGTTTGGTCGCTAGCAAGTATGGGCCTGCACATGGTCTTGTGCAATACTAAATTACGGAATCGTCCTTCATCATGTCTCCTTTCTACATTGCATTCGTCATGGAACCGTGAAAACTTTACCTCCATGAGTTTCAGGCAGCGGCGGAGAAACGGACTGTTCCGGGTTTCCTGGGGCACATGCCTTTTGCTGTCTGTGCTGGCACACCTGTTTTTGCTGGCGGGGAGCTGCCTGGTTCCTGAAGAATGGCTGGCTTCCCCACGTCCGGCTGAAGCGGCGCGGAGGAAAGTGGCTGTAAGCGCGCGCATGGTAAAGAAAGTGGAACCTCAACTGGAGAGGCGGAGACAAGAGCCCGCGGAATATCTGCCTGCCGTCGTGAAGACCAATGAGGAGCAGGAAAGCGCCACCAGGCCGGAAGTGCCCAAATTCCAGAGCAACAGGAACACGCGGGCGGAAGGCGGCCGGAAGGATCCGGACGGCGACAGGGATATGCCCGCCCAGGATGGCGTGGAACGGGAAAACGGAGAGATTGTCCTTTTTAACCAGGAAAGGCAGGATGGGGATTTAAGCCATGAACGGGACGGCAACAAAAACGCCTCCCCCGGAGCTTCTTCCAATGTTCCCTACCAGCCCCTGGAACCATCCATGCCGCCTGCCGGTCATCCCGGTTCCCTGGCTCATTCTCCCGTCAAGAAGGGAGAGCCAGGCAAATCGGAAGAGGAAAAAACGGCCCGACAAAACATCCGTCATGCACAGGAGAAGGCCATGCAGCTTCCCCATGCGGTAGTGTTGCCCAGCCCCGGAGATTCGGAGAAGCCGGATCCGCTTGAGGAATTGGCCAAAAGCATTGCGAAAGGGGCGGACAATCCTCCCCTGAATCTTCCCAATCTGGATTTGGTACCCAATACAAAACCGGTTCAGAAACAGCCCTTGTATGATCCCATGTTCAATGCGGAGAGCCAGCCCGGCTTCAAGACACGTGAGCGGAAGACCAAGCAGGCCGGCAAATTCAGCTTTGGCCGCCGTCCAACATTGGATGTGGAAGCTACGCCCATGGGAACGTACCAGGCGATCGTTTACCGGGCTATCGGGGAACAATGGTACCGACAGTGCGATTTGAACCGCGACCTGATTGTTACCGGGACTGTGCGCATCCGCATCCTGATTAACAAGAATGGCAAAGTTTCGTCTATGAGGCAGACTTCCCGCGTGGGAGCCAGCGAGGTGCAGAAGTCCTTTACCTTCCTCGCCATCAAACTCGCCAGGCTTCCAGCGATGCCCCCGGAGGTAAGGAGTATGCTTGTGGGGGATTCTTTGGAAATGTATTTCGATTTCAATTTTTAACAACCTACCATCCTGCAACAAATACCATTCACAGATATATGATGATGAACTTGATCAAAGACTGCATTACATTCTTCCAGGCAGGCGGCTTTTTCATGTACCCGCTGGCAGCCTGTTCCGTTCTTCTTATTGCGGCCGTTATTTACCGCATGTTCAATATGAAGAAGAGCCTCATTTGCCCCGCCGTGCTGACCAGGGCCGTGGAGCAGTACACCCGCGGCGCCGTGGGGCGCACTGAATTGGAGAGAATAGCTGAGGATTCGGATTCCGTAGAGGGCCGCCTGGTGCTGGATGCGTTGAATTCACCGCTGGAAGATGAAGCCTCCCTGAAGGAAATGATCCAGGTGAAGGCCCGCGAGGAGTTTGTAACGCTTCAGGCGGGTCTGCCCCTGCTGGACATGATTGTGATGATCGCACCCATGTTCGGCATCCTGGGAACCGCCAGTGGCCTGGTGCAGATTTTCAGCGTTTTCGGAATGGATGAGAGTCACGGCATGATTGCTCTGGGGATTGCCCAGGCTCTGAATACGACGATTGCCGGTCTCGCCATCGCCACTCCGGCCGTGATTGCCCACGTTTATTATTCCCGCAAGCTGGAGCGTATTTCCGCCTCCATGGAAGTCCTGCTGACAGAACTGGTTTCCTTCCGCTGCCATCATTCCCAACGCTGACAAGGCCATGCAGTTTTACCGCAAGAAAGCAAGGAGCATGGGGGTGCCCATCGTCCCCATGATTGACATATTGACCATTCTGCTGATTTTTTTCATTGTCCATACGCAGTGGAAGAAGCCGCAGTCCCTGCTTAAGATAGATGTACCCGGAGCGGAATTTATGGAGGGGACTCCGTCTTCGGAACAGCGGGCCGTTCTGGCCGTGACGGGGACATCCGCCATTTCCCTGAATGGCAGGCTGGTGGAGATGAATGAACTGGCTGCTGCCCTGGAAGCCTTGAAAAAGGAAAATCCAGGCGTCAAACTGCAGCTTGATGTGGATAAAAAAGCGGAGTTTGGCATCATTGTCGGCATTTGGGATGCGCTGACGTCTGTGGGTATTGACGCAGGTGAGGTTCCTGCCAGAATAGAAATCAACAAGCCCGGCGCACGGTAAGCGCCTTAACATATATATTATCCCCCTCCCGATGTTATTGGAAATAGCACAGTATGGAAATCCGGTATTGAAGGAAAAATGCCGCCCTGTAGAACATTTTGACGACAGCCTGAAAACCCTGGCGGAAAATATGCTGGAAACCATGTACGCAGCAGAGGGCATTGGCCTGGCGGCTCCCCAGGTGAGCATTCCCATTCAACTGGTAGTGATTGATATTCCGAAGGAGGAAGAGTCCGTCACCTGGCTTAAAGTGAACGGAGAGGACAAAGAGCTTTCCGACATCATGCCCTTGATGTTTGCCAATCCCGTTCTGGAACCTTACGGCCCCATGCATCCTTTTCATGAAGGCTGCCTGAGCGTGATGAAAATACGCGCTTCCGTCGTGAGGCCGGATTTTGTCAAGGCTACGGTGCTTCTGATTGACGGAAGAGAAATAACGATTGACTGCAACGGCCTTCTGGCCAGATGCCTGCAGCATGAATGCGACCATTTGAACGGCATCCTTTTTGTGGAGCGCGTTTCTTCCGCACAGAAGATTACCCTGCGCAACAAATTGAAGCGTCTGGCATTGGGATATTAGCTTTCCGTGACATCCCTCAGGCCCTTTATGGCAGCCAAAGGAGGGGGGGGCAAAGAAGACCGCATTCCGGAACCGCAAAGTTTTTACAGCCGGAAACCGTCCCGTGATGTTCCCGGCAGACTATAATCCACCCGGGTTCGCAGTATTCGGAAGAGAAGAGGTCAGGACGCTTTTTCCGGATCCGGCTGAATCGGTTTTCCGGATTCCCTTTTGACGCGTATTTGCAAATCCGCCAAAGCGTTCATGTAGTAAATGTACGCGTCAAAGGCGGATGCATACGGCGTGAAGGAGTTTTCCTTCTGCATGTAGTGGAAGTGGTCCGCGCTCTGCAGTTTGCGCCAAACGTGGGTGAGATCCTTGTCATGGGCTGCCTTGACCGGTTTTTCCAGACGGTAGATTTTGCGGAGGGCTTCATCCTGCATGACGTTGCCATTCCAATGGGACATGGTTCCAAAAGTGGAGCAGGTCATTTCCTGGGTGCACTCACAGACGGAAACGGGCTTGATTTCCTGCGCTACTTCGGACGGAGTCATGAACCGGTTGCCGGCGTCTATGCAGGCGAGAATCATCGTACGCCAGAATTCGAAGACGCCTGTAGCGTCAGACTGTCGTTCCCCCAGAGTTTCATAGTCCATGGACAGGGTAGTGACGCTTCCCTGCTGGTGCGTCAGCCAATCCGCGAAAGTGGTGGGGGAAAGCGGGTATTCCGACCATTCCGGATCAGTCCGCATGATTGCCAGGTCATTGGAGAGTTCCCGGTTGCGGAAGATAGTGGTGGTGTTATACACCCACGGAGCCAGGAAGACTTCATTGCTGGTAAATCCCTTGAGCATGGCCGGGTTGCCGTCCGCCATGATGCCCTTGAAGCCGAGCGTTTCCGCCTGCGCCGCAATGGCGTTGGAGTACAGCATGCCGGTATTCATCAGCACATCCGTTTCCTGATGGAAGAGTTTTTTGAGAAGCTCCCGGTGTTCTTCAATCTGTTCGGCAAATTCCTGAGGGGAGTAAACGGATGCCAGGGAATTGTAATAAGGCATTGCCAGAAAGTCCACACAGCCGGTTTCCGCCAGATCCTTGAATGCGGCAATCAGGTCCGGCCTGTGGTACAGGGCCTGTTCCAGAATGACTCCGCTGAGCGCCAGCCCAAAGCGGAATTTGCCCCCGGTGAGTTCAATAAGCTGTTTCATCAGCCGGGTTGCCGGGAAATAACAGCGCTCCGCCACCGTGCTAAGCACGCGGGCATTCAGATCATCATCTTCATAAAAGGCATGTTCTCCAATTTTGAAGAAGTCATAATGAATCAGCCGGTTGGGCTGATGCGCAACGAAAGTGAGGGAAATGTTGCTCATGGACGGGGTGAAGAAGGCTGAGAGTTATGGAGTAGGGTAAAAAGGCGTTTTTAGCGGTTCAGCACATGTTCATAGACCCGGATAACCTTGTCTGCGGCGGCATCCCAGGTGGAGGCCTTGATGTCCTCCGTGCTCTGTTCCACTACTTTCCGGTACAATTCCTCATCCGTGCAGAGATGGACGATATGTTCCGCCATCTTGTTGACGTCCCAGAAATCCGCTTTCAGGGCTCCCTTCATGACTTCCGCCACGCCGGACTGCTTGGAAATCACGGCGGGAATGTTGAATTGGGCCGCCTCCAGCGCAGAAAGGCCGAAGGGCTCCGATACGGAAGGCATGCAGTAGATGTCCGTGATGGAGAGGAGTTCATTGACTTTGTCCTTGTTCAGGAAGCCGGTGAAGTGGAATTTGTCGCCCACGCCCTTGAAGGCTCCGGATTCAATCAACTGGCGGAGTTTTTCACCCGTACCGGCCATGACGAAGCGTACGTCGTCCGTCTGTTCCAGAACCTTGGCGGCAATCTGAAGGAAGAATCCCGGGCCTTTCTGAGCCGTCAGGCGGCCCAGGAAGAGGACGAGTTTTTCCGGAAATTTTTTCTTCCCTTTGAAGACTTTGACCGGATCCGCTCCGTTGTGAATGGGAAATATCTTATGGGGGTCGATGGCATAGTGCCCGCTGGCGATGGTTCCCGTGTATTTACTGACCGGGATAACGGCATCCGCCTGTTCCATGCCGAATTTTTCAATGTCGTAAATCCAGCCACGGGCATCCGCTCCGGCACGGTCAAACTGGGAAGCGTGCAGATGCACCACCAGGGGCTTGCCCGTGGCTTTTTTCACTTCCACGCCAGCCAGATAGGTCATCCAGTCATGGGCGTGGATAATGTCAAAATCCTGCTGAAGGGCGACTTTTACCGCTATTTTTGAGAATTGAATGACTTTCAGTGCCAAATCTCCGGCGTAAAGGTCTTCCTTGTTCCTGAACAGCTGAAGGTCGGCTTCATGCGTTTTGGAGAAGGTGATGCGGCCTTCCTTGGTGAACTGTACCACGCCGGATTCCCCTTCCACGGTGGTGTAGGGGTCCAGTTCAATGGGCGCGCGCTCCACCAGGGCAAAGCTGTCATAGGAATATTTCCGGTCCACTTGCTCCACTTCCCGATAGGAGACGTTATTGAGACCGGTGAGCTGGAATCCGTCAAAAAGGACGGAAGGGTCGGCCTTGGGAACGATCACCCTTAAATCCACTTTTTTTGCCAGCGCCTTGGAAAGACCCAGGCAGGCAATGCCCAACCCCCCGTTGACCAGGGGCGGGAATTCCCATCCTAATGTAAGAACTCGAATTGTGCTCATCGGTTGATGTGGTTTGTCGGTGCCGGGAAGGATACGGACTCGTGCCGTGTTGTACACCAACGCAATAAAACCAGATTTTTCATGTTCGGTCTAGATTAATATGAATAATTTTACTCTAATAATGAAAAGAAAAGTGCTGCTTTAGTTCAATCTTGCGTTCGTCATGAAATTGATTTAGTCTGGACTGAACGCTTTTGATCCTCTCTTCCGTCCGGCTTCAATGTGCTCCGTTTCCAACATCCCTGAAAGACGAAAAACACCTCCTCTCCGGGGGAGTCTCGTCAAATGGGAGTACACGAATACGGTTTCCAAAATAACTCTCAGCGTGTGTCTTGCTGATGCCGGTATTGTCCGCGTAACGTATTTCCCCGGAGCGGTGCCGGAAGACGAGCCGAGTTATGCCGTAAGCCCCGGATATTCCGCGCCGGGAGCGGAAATCCGCGAGTATGATGAGGACGGGGTTCATGTCGTTGAGACGTCCCTGCTCCGCATCCGCATTCGCACGGAGGAGCAAAAGGTGGATTTTTACGATGTTGCCACGGATGAGCCCCTGCTGACGGATGAGGGCGGATTCGGCCGGGAGAGCAAGGACTGGACTGGAGACGCCCGGGTATGGATACGGAAAAATCTTCAGGAAACGGAGCATTTTTTCGGGCTTGGGGACAAGCCGTGTGCCTTGAACCTGAGGGGTAAGTATTTCTCCATGTGGGGAGCGGACCATTATGATTTCCATGAGGAATCGGATCCCCTTTACAAAAGTATTCCCTTTTTCCTCAGTTTGCGGGAAAGGATGGCGTACGGCCTGTTGTTTGACAACACGTGCCGTTCGTATTTCGACTTCGGAGCTACGGATGAAAAGGTTCTTTCCTTCGGGTCCTTCGGGGGCCTGATGAATTATTATTTCATTTACAACAACACTCCTCTGGACATCATCTCCGCTTATACGCGCCTTACCGGTACGCCTGAATTGCCGCCTTTGTGGGCGCTGGGGTACCACCAGTCCAAGTGGAGCTATTATCCGGACAAGGCCGTATACAATCTGGTGGAGCGTTTCCGGGGCTTGGGCATTCCGTGCGATGCCGTGCATCTGGACCATCATTACATGGAACGGAAGGAGGGATTTACTTGGGACAAACAGAATTTTCCCGACGCGGAAGGAATGGTCCGCGCCCTGGAGAAGGACGGTGTGAAGACGGTTCTGATTGTCAATCCCGGCGTGAAGGTCAATCCCGCCAATCCGGTCTGGAAAGAGGGGATGGAACGCAATTATTTCTGCCGCCGGTCGGAAGGCAATTTATTGTCGGAAGAAGTATGGCCGGGACTTTGCAATTTCCCGGATTTTACGGCTCCCGCCGTACGCGGATGGTGGGCGGATCTGTTCAGCAGGGATATTGGGAAAATTGGCGTGCGCGGCCTCTGGAACGACATGAACGAACCTGTCGTTTTTCCGGACCGCACTTTCCCGATGGATACGCGGCATGAATATGACGGCATGCCCTGTTCCCATGAAAAGGCCCATAATATTTACGGGCAGTGCATGGCGGAAGCCTCCTGGCTGGGCATGAAGCGTCACGCTCCGGACCGGCGCCCCTTCCTGCTGTCCCGATCCGGTTTTGCCGGATTGCAGCGCTTTGCCGCCACATGGACAGGGGACAACCGGTCCAGCTGGGAACATTTGAAGCTGGCCAATTTCCAGTGCCAGCGGCTTGCGGCTTCCGGCATTTCCTTTGCGGGAGCGGATGCTGGGGGATTCATGGGACATCCCACGCCGGAATTGTTTTGCCGCTGGATGCAGATGGCTTCTTTCCACGGTTTTTTCCGCAATCATTCCTCCGGGGAGTTCGGCGGTCAGGAGCCATGGGTTTTTGGGCAGGAAGTCACCTCTTACGTGAAAGCCGCCATAGAGGGCCGCTACCGCCTGCTTCCCTATATCTACACGCAGTTCCACCGGTACGCGGAGACGGGCATGCCCGTGCTGCGCTCCCTGGCCCTGCAATGTTTTACCAACAAGGACACCTACTGGCGGGGGGCGGAGTATTTCTTCGGAGACCATCTGTACGTCATTCCCATTCATGAGCCGCAGGAAGGCGGGCGGTTTCTCTACATTCCGGAGGGCGTCTGGTATTCCTACCACACGGACAGCCTGATGGAGGACACAGGAAAGGATGTATGGGTGAAGAGCCCCCTTTCTTTCCTGCCCGTGTATGTCCGCGGAGGGGCGGTAATTCCCCATTGGCCGGTGCAGCAATACGTGGGAGAACTGCTTCGGCCGCCGCTGACGCTGGATGTATGGTGGGCGCCGGAAGGGGAGGTAGCCTCCCATTTGTATGAAGATGCAGGGGACGGATATGCATACCGGAACGGAGAATGCGCCGTGCATGGGTTCCTTTACCGCGGCGGCTCCAATTCCCTGGAGCTGGATTGGAACTGCGAAGGGGATCCCTGTGCGTTCCATGAGTCCGCAGAGGTGGTTTTGCACGGTTTGCCTGCGGGTATTTCCGTCAGTGCATGCATGGACGGCGTGCCGTGCTGCGGCGTGATGAGGGAAGGAAGGGTGTGGAAAATACCGGTGAAGGATAAATTTGACACGCTTTCCGTCTGCTGGCCGGAGGAATAATGTTCTTCCATTAAGGGATGAGGCGTCCGGAGGAACTGTCATGGAAGGTGGAAACTGCGCCTGACCGTATCCCTCTTCAGTTTCAGTTCCCGCCATTCATGCGTCAGGGTGGAGGAGGCCACTACGCCGCCCCCGGTACAGAGTGCGAGCCTCTGCCCCTGCCAGTACAGGGAGCGGATGCCTACCAGGCAGAAAAAGTCTCCATCTTCCAGAAACCCGAACGGGGCGCCGAAGTGAAGCGGACAGCGGAGACGTGAACGCCAGTCGTCCAGCTGGGCGAGCGTGTTTTCCGTGCGGGGCTGGGAACCCAGGGCGGGGGTGGGGTGGAGCAGCCGTATCCAGTGGGCCGGAGTATGCTGTTCGTCCGATTCCAGTGTGAGGTAAGTGACGAAGTGGATCAGGGTGCCCAGGTTCAGCACGCTGCGTGCCGTTCTGGTGACGCTGCCGAAGGGGGACAGGCGGGAAAGAATGCTGCCCGCCACGATTTCATGCTCGCGGATTTCCTTGTCGTCGTTGATGAAAACCCCTTCATCCTCCGGACGGGCCGTTCCTGCCAGGGCCATTGTCTCCAGGCGGCGGCCCTGCTGGTGGAACAGTGTTTCCGGAGTGATTCCGCAGAATCCTTCCCGTTCCGTCCACCAGGCGTAGGGATAATGGGACGGAGAGCTGCTGATGGCCCGCAGGATGAGTTCCCGGGGGGTGTGGGGGAGCAGCATTTCCCCGAACTGGGGGATCGCCGGAACGCTTTTCATCAATTGCCCGGCAGCGATTTGCTCCATCATTTCCGCAAAAACCTGCGCGTATGCGTCCGGAGACGGTTCCGCCCACCGGATTTCCGGAGCAGGCGGGGGGGGATTTTCCTCCGCCGGGAGAGCATGAAGGGCTGCCGGTATTTTCCATGGCCGCGGGTCGTCCAGCCGGAATGTATCAATATAAAAGGCGGGGCCGGAATCCGGCGGTTCCGCTGATTCCCGGAAAGGCCCGGTTCCGAGAAGAAGGCCGTGGGAAGGGTGCTTGATCAGGGCTCCGGAAGTCAGCGTTTTTATGTCCATGCGCAATTCATGTTAAAATGCCGCCGCCGGGAATTCCAGCTATTTGAATGTTTGTGAAGTGCGGAAGAAACGGGAATGACGGTTCAATGGGCGCCTCCGTTTTTCCAGAATGTCCCATGGATGGCATGGACCTGAAAAAGGGCATTCCCCTTCGTTTTCCTCCTCCGTTGAAAAAGCAGGGGATGACGGCCTTCCCCTGCCCGGAGCCTGTAACGGAGAGAAACTCCGCCCCTGTTTCCTGGAGCCGTGCGCCATGTCACGTGCGTTCCCCTTTTGAATTGACGGGAAAAAGCACTCAAGTAAGCTTTAAAGAGCTTCCAACCCTATGCAGATAATGAACAGACCAGCACCATCAGTCCCCACCGCCGATATTCCGGTAGAGGCCATGCTGGCAGAGGTGCGGAAGCCGCTGGGACCCGTTTGGTGGAGCGTGTTTCTCGCCAGCGCATTGCTGGCGGCGTGGGGCGTAGGGTGGAGTTCCTGGCGCATTGCCGCAGAGGGTGTGGGCGTGCTGGGGGTGAATAATAACGTGGTGTGGGGGCTGGACATCGTGCATTTTGTTTTCTGGATAGGCCTGGGGCATGCGGGCACCCTGATTTCCGCCGTCCTGCTGCTGACGCGCCAGTCATGGAGAAGCCCGATTGCGCGCGGAGCGGAACAGATGACCCTGTGCGCGGTTATCTGCGCCGCCGTTTTCCCTGTGGTGCACGTAGGGCGTGTCTGGATGGCGTGGATGGCTTCCCCGTTGCCGGAAGTGAGCGGAATTTGGCCGGACATGGCCTCTCCTTTGATGTGGGATGTCATGGCAGTCAGCACCTATTTTCTTCTTTCCCTGTTGTACTGGTATATCGGCCTGGTGCCGGATTTCGCGTTGCTGAGGGATTGCTGCAAGGGGCGTCTGAGGCGCCGGTACGGGTGGCTGGCGCTGGGCTGGCAGGGAACGGGGCGCCAGTGGCGCGCCTATGAAAAGGCCAGCCTTCTTTTTGCGGTTATTCTGACTCCTCTCGTGGTATCCGTTCATTCCGTGGTGAGTTTCGATTTTTCCGTGACTCAGGTGCCGGGGTGGCACCAGAGCATTTTCCCGCCCTATTTCGTAGGGGGGGCCATCCTCAGCGGCATGGCGATGGTTCAGCTGATTCTGCTGGGGGTGAGATGTCTGATGGCCGGCAGCGGCGTTCGCAGGGCCGTTACTCCGGCCATTCTGGATTTAAGTTCCCGGTTTGTGCTGGCCCTGAGCCTGGTGATGGGAGCCATGTATTTGTGGGAGCATCTGGCAGCCATTCTGAATGGAGGCTCTCCGGAGCCGTTTCCGGGCAGAAATCCTGTGAATGCCGTGTTCCTCATCGTCATGGTTGCCGGGAATGTGGCGCTGCCCCAGTTGTTCTGGTTCCGCTCTCTGCGAACCAACCGCTGGGTGATCGCCGCCGTGGCTCTGGGAGTGCTTGCGGGCATGTGGATGGAACGTTTCTGGATTGTCGTGAATTCCCTGAAGGCATCCCTGCTGGCTGCCAACATCGGAGATTATTTCCCCAGCGTGACGGATTTGGCCATGATGGCCGGGAGCGTGGGGCTGTTTATGGCCCTGTACATGGCGCTGGTGCGTGTGGCTCCGTTCTTCTCCCTGTGCGACGTGCGGGAACAGCAATCCCTGAACAAGGAGGGCGGGGCATGAAAAAGCCCGTCATTTCCGGCTGGGTGCTTTCCTTCGGTTCGGAGAAGGCGCTCCTTCAGGCCGTCCGCGTGCTGGTGAAGGAGGAAAATCTGCGCTGGGAGGTTTGCGCTCCTTACCCCTGCGCCGCTGTTCGTCTTGCCAACAGGCACGCCGGGAAGGCCGTGGGAGCAGGCGTCCGGCTGTGGGCCGCAGCGGGCGGCGTCTGCGGGTTTCTGGCCGTGGCTCTGTGGCTTTACTGGACGCAGTTCTGTGCGGATCCCCTTGTGACCCAGGGCAGGGTCCAGGGCTGGGACAGCTGGCCCGCATATGTCCCTCCCCTGTTTGAAGGAACTTTGCTGGGGGCCGGATTGCTGACCGCCGCCGGTTTCCTGAAGGGGGCTCTTCTCCCTCAGTGGCACGACTGGGCGTTCGAGTGTGATTTTTTCAGGACGGATGAGCACGGGAACGGTTACTTCATTCTGCTGGAAGGCGGGAGCGAAGGCCATGCCGCCGTTTTGGCTGAAGCCCTGCATCCGGATGCCCGCGAGTACGTTCATGGGAAAGGAGGCCGGGCATGAGAGGAGGCATCACGGCGGTAGCAGCCCTTGTTCTCCTGGGAGCGCTCTGGTTCCTGGCAGGGGACGACGATGGAAGAAATGCCGTTCCCCGTTTGTTTGACAATATGAATGATCGTCCTCTGGCGGATGCCCAGCAGGTGGGGATTTCTTCCGCCGCCCCGGACCGGAAAACGCGTTTGGCGCCTCCCCGCTCCGTGGCGCAGTCCCTGGGCATGAACGGAACGGTCCGAAAACGGGAGGATGACCGGGACTCCTTTGCTGCGGAAGGTTCCTATTTTTCCTCCGGCCGCATGCAGGGCGGAGAGGAGGATTCCATGCCTCTGGAACTGGGCGGCATCTCCCGCAGCCGCGACGTGCTGGCGGAGGGGCGCGCGCTTTATCTGGCGCATTGCGCCGTTTGCCACGGAGAGGACGGAAGCGGACGCGGAAGCATGGCCGCTTATGACACCTATCCGCAAATAGGCCCCTTCCGGGATGAAAAATATGCTTCCTATTCTTCCGGAAAAATGTTCAGGAGCATTCGGTTGGGGCAGGGGAACATGCCCGCTTTCGGAAACATTCTCACGGCGCGGGAAATCTGGTGTCTGGTGGCGTTTATCCGCCATTTGCAAGCGCCGCCGGAAGAACCTGCCGTTCAACAGAAGGAACAACATTCATGAACAGCAATACATCTTCAACAGGCGGGGAACGCCGAGACCGTCCGGGATTCGGCTGGGCCGGGCGTTCCGCTGCCCTTTCCCTGTGGATCATTTCCGTTCTATTATGGTGCGTGCTGATGCGCCAGTCCTTTACGGCCATGCCCTGGGACGACATGACGGTAGCCGGAGAAAGGCTGCAGGAATTGAGAAGGCCGTTCGCCGCTGCCGGAATGGCCGTAGGAATCCTTGGCTCCAGCCTCTGTCTGGGGTGCCTGTTCTGGCTCTGCCTGTCTTCACTGACGGGTTCCGGCTGGGGCATTGCTCTGAGAAGGGTGCTGGCGGCGGGTTGCTGGGGGTTTTTACCCGGTGTTTTGGTATTGGCCGGAACGGTCGGCTGCCTGACTACCGTGATTTTTCCGGAAGCAGCCCGCTACTGGGGAGTGGCGGATGTTGCCTCTCCCGGCGTCCAGCCCTTCGGCGTTCTGGATTTGGCTGACTTCTCATGGTGGAACCCGGCATGGCTGTACGTGCGCGTGGGGAGTATTGCGGTGCTTTCCTGGAGCATGGCCCAGGTATGGGAAACGCTGGTTGCGGAAAAAAATGTCTGGCAGCCTTCCTTCCGCCGGGGCTCTGCCGCCTTCTGCATGGTTGTGACGGTGATGATACTGGGCCTGCTGGGGATGGACATGCTGGGAGGGACGGGAAAGGTCGTTCTATCCATGTTCCCCGTATACATGATTGCATATGTTCTGCTGGTGTCCCTGGCATTCGCTGTGTTGTCTGCCGTGTTCCTGAGGCGGCTGGACGGAGGGAAGGAGCTGCCTTGGCCCCGCCTGGGCGGCATGCTGACGGCCATGGTTCTGGTGAAAGCCTATATTGTGTATTCTCAGTACATGATTACCTGGTACGCCTCCATTCCGGCTGAAATGTCCTTTTATAACGCAGCCGCTTCCTCCGTCTGGTCCGGAATGTTTGCCGCGGCTCTAGTTCTTCAGCTTCTGCTGCCTTTCCTTATTTTGCTGTTTCCCGCGTTGAGACGCCGGCCGTCCGCTTTGGGCGCTGTATGCGCCGGGGTGCTGTTTGGCTCCCTGCTGGAAGCATGCTGGATGTTCGGCCCCGGACTTGGGCTGGACCCGTCCGCATGGAAGGCATGGCTTCCGCTTGTCCTGCTCTTGGGAGGGATGGCCCTGATCTGCTGTTTTTCCTTCCTGGGGGCACTGAGCGTCCGCAGGGTATTTCCCGAATCATGATGAACCGTACCGCCGCCGTTTTTTTTCTGTTTTCCCGCCGTCCGGGCGAGTATCTCCCCCTGTTCTGGCTGGCAGGGGCTTTCGTGCTGGGTTTCCTGTGGTCGCTGGCGTACGCTTCCGGTCTGGTGGCGGAGGAGCCTTTGCCGTGGCCGGCCGGCCGCCTCATGTTCGCATTCTACGGCATGCTGGTGTACGGCTGGGCCCTCCCCATCCTGTTTTCCTTCGCGGCGGGAAGCAGGAGCCGGTGGATGAAACCCGCAGAATGGCTCTGGCATGTCTGCGTTGCGCTGGGGTTGGCGACTATTGCCGCGGGAAATGGGAGCGGCGTGCTCCTGATGCCTTTTGACTGGTGGGTTTGCCCGGTTTTTGCCTTCCTTGCCGCAGGGGCGGCGTGCGTCGCATGGTTCCGTCCGTTTCCGTGGCCTGTACGGCTGTTGTTCAGTTCCTCCGCCGGGTGCGTGGCCGCGGCCCTTTGGGCGTTGGGACATACGCAGGCATTGTCCATGAATGGCCTGCTGGATGTTTCCGCCCTGGGAGGAAGCCTGTCCTGCGGGCTGATGTTTGCCGCCCTGGGAGCGGCGGCGCTCCGCCTGGATATGGCGCAGGGGAGGGCAGCCGGAATCCTGTCCGTCTGGATGGCCCTGGTGCTGGCGGCGGCTCCGGTGATTGGCGGGCTGGGGGGGCTTCAGGGGTTTCCCGTGCCGTGGATGTTGGTGGAGGCCGGTACCGCCTGGTTTTGGTGCGCCGTTCTTCCCGCCGTCCTGGCGGTGGCGCGTTTTTGGATAAAATCCGGTACGAAGACCGGAATATGGGTGAAGACCGGAGTTTCCCTGCTTGCCTTGCTGGCGGCATGGAACGTATTTGTTGTGGGTGCGCCTGAGCTGATGCAGTTTTCCCTGTCTGCGTGGCATGAACCGGAATTATGGATTCTGCTGGGGGCCGGAGTTTTGATGATGGCAGGGGGAAAGGCCCCCGGACGTTTCCCTGTGGCATGGCGGCTGTTGGGCGCAGGCGTCTGCGGCGTGCTTCTGGCGTATGCCGTGGGCGTGCTTGCCGCCCTGGATGTCCAGGCTTTTTCTGAGGCCCGTCGCGCGGAGCTGATGAGCGGCTGGGTGGGCATGGCTGCCTGCATCCACGCCGTTGCCATGGCTTTTTGCCTGGCGGGCAGCCTCTGCCTGTGGCGGCCAGCGGGAGCGGAAGACGGAGGCCGGGAGCCTTCTCCTCCGTTTTTGTTGCGTTTCTTCTTCATTTCAGCCGTAGCGGCGGCTTTGGCGCTGGCGACGGCTGCGGCCGTTGTTCTGCATGCTCCACCTCCGGATTCCATGGAGGTCAGGAGGCACGTTCATGATGCGGAAGGTTCCGGTATTTATGCCGCGGAGGGGTGTGCCCTGTGCCATACCCAGATTATCCGGCGTTCCCTGTCCGGAAAGGACTGGCAGACGGCGATTGACCGCGGCACGGATCCTGATTTCCCCTACCGGGTCAGTGAACCGGAAGACATGGATGCCGAATTCAACAGGGAAGGAGCGCCGCAGGCGGGAGTGGCGGCCATAGGCCCGGACCTGAGCAACGCGGCGGAATACGCCGCCGGGAGGCTGGAATATGAAGACGCCGTATCCGGCGGCACGCGCCGCGCCGCGCAGGTGCGGGAATGGCTGGCCCTGCATCTTTACAACCCGCGGGAATTGCAGTTCAACAAGCCCTGGACCATGTGTCCGGCCATGCCCGGACTGTTTGAGGAACGCCCGGTGGAAGGGAACGCCCCCTCCACGGCTGCCCTGCCTGTCCGGATGGAACGGGGCCGGGAGCTGGTGCCTTCCCCGCGCGGGGAGCGCCTGTTGAACTACCTGGAGTCCCTGCGGAGGGTGGAACCCTCCCTGAAGCGCGACCAAATCCATTCCTTCCCGGCCCTGTCCCATATTCACCCGGATTATGCCGCGTATCCTCCCGCCGTGGACATGGAACGCCTGAAGAAGGCCCGCGCCGCCGCCGTGATGGAAAAGGGCAGGGGCGTGTACCTTTCCAAATGCGCCATCTGCCACGGCAACGACGGCATGGGGGACAAGGTGACCTATCCGCCCCTGGCCGGGTCCGAGTGGCTGAAGGAAAAGCCTGATGCGGAAATCGTCAGGATCATCCTCCAGGGACTGACCGGACCCATCATGGTGAATGGAAAGGAATGGGATTCCACCATGCTGCCGCCCGGCGTCACGGACTCCCGCGACCTGGCGAACCTGCTCACATTCCTGCGCCGCCAGTTCGGCGGGGTGGAGAAGGCGGCCTATACGCCGGAGCAGGTGGACGCCATCCGCCGGGAGCTGTGACGGGAGGGCCCCCGATTACAACGTTTCATGCTCCTTGCCCCGGGAACGGAAATGGCTGCAAATGCCATTCTATGAATTTAGATGATACGTCCGCCCTTTCTGCGGACAGAAACGTTGTAATCGGAACAAATGCCAGTGCCGCCAATGGCACGGACAATGTTGTGATAGGTTACCTCTTCCACCAGAGACGACCGGGGTACCGTTGTGGGTTCCACGTCCGTGGGCACCAACTCCGCCGGAACCGCCCTGGGGGATCAATATTAAAGTAGGGAATTCCTGCGTTTCCGTAGGTTCCTGGTCCAATACGGACCACTGTTACATGGGGATAGCCCTGGGTTATCAGAGTAATACGTCCAATGAATCGGAGAAGCTCCATACGGCCACGGCCTATTCCTTCTGCGCGAGCATGGGGGCCCGGATCAAGGAGGCCTTCTGCATAGGCACTGGCAGGGGGATTTATGTGGAAGACGGCTGCGGGCACAGCATCGTGCTTGGTGGCTATTCCAGGCCGGAAGTGCCCAGCGGCATTGTGATTTCCGGCGGCCACGCGACGGCCACCCGGTGTGGTTCGTCAGTCCGGGCGTCACCAGCGGGGAGATGATGCTGGCCAGGCAAGCCCTTTTAGATTTCCACAACTTCCTCTTTCGTGATGGCATTGTAGGCCAGTGTTATCCCTCCGAAGCCGGAACCGGGGGCCGGAGGATTGCCCGGGTCAATGTCCTTTGCCAGCAAATCCAGCGGGTATAATTCCAGTTTGGTGCCGGGGGGGCAGAAAAATACCACGTCGGGATTGTCCCCGATCTCGTCCGTTTTAAAACCAAGCTTGTCCCGGTAAAATTGCAGGGACTTTTTCATGTCTATGACTCCAAGGCAGATGCCGGTTACTCTGTTCATGTTCTTCTTCATGGAATTGGCGAATAGCCTGTTTTTCTGTTTAATGTTTTGCGGAGCCTCCGCCAGGAAAATGTGTTTTTCCCGGTTTTGTTAACGTCTGGTTTTATGGTGAAAGAAACGGAGCCGTCCGCAGGTAGTTAAGGAACCTTTTCATGAATCTTCCTTCCTCCCGCATTCCCTGGCTGGACAACATCCGTGTTTTTGCCTGTATTCTCGTTATTGCCAGCCACATCGTGGGGCAGTTTTTTGTGTCGCCTCCTTTCACTCCGGACAATGAAACCTTTGCCTGGTCCTCCTTTTATACGGTGCTGGTGCGGGTCTCCATCCCCCTGTTTTTCATGATTTCCGGCGCCCTCCTGCTGCCCGTTCGGGATACGACGGGACAATTCCTGAAAAAACGCTTCACCCGCGTCCTGTTCCCCTTCCTGCTGTGGTCTGCGTTTTACACTGTTTTTCCGTGGAGCTATGAAACGCTCACGGGGGACAGCTTTCACTCCGTCTTCCCCCTCTCACGGGTCACGCCGGACCTGGAAACCATGGGAACGAACCTGCTGCTGATTCCACTGAAATTCAGCGTAGGCATTCATCTCTGGTACCTCTACGTGCTGATGGGCCTTTACCTCTTCCTGCCAGTCATATCCCCCTGGGTGGAGAAAGCGGGAAAGGCGGCCTTTGCCTACTTCCTGCTACTGTGGGCGCTCACCCTCTTGTTCCCTTATCTCCAGACCATTTTCCCCAGCTATCTGGGAAAATGCCCCTGGAATGAATACGGGGCCCTGCATTCCTTCTCCGGGTACCTGGGCTACATGGTGCTCGGCTGCTTTCTGAGGAAATACCCTGGGAATGCCTCCTTCGCCCGCACGGCCTGCTGGGCCGTTCCGTGTCTGGCCGCGGCCTTTTGGTTTACCCTCCATTTCTACCGGACGTCCACGGCTCAGGCCTGGTCCTCAAGCGGCGACTACATCGGCTTCGCCAGCATTAATGTGGCCCTCATGTCCGTGGCCTTATTCGTTCTCTTCCAGTCACTTCCCGCGTTCAGAGCCGGGTCCGCGCCGCGGCGGTTCCTGGCTGATTTCTCCAGCATGAGTTTCGGCATCTACCTGGTCCACTTTGTGCTGGTGGGAGCCGTTTACCGCCTCTTTGGCATGCTCCATCTGTTGTTCCTTCCGGCTTCTCTTTCCATTCCGCTGCTGACTGCGGCGACGTGCCTGGCAGCCTGGGGAATCATCAAGCTGCTCTCCTTCCTCCCCGGCAGCAGGTACCTGATCGGATAAATTCCGGCATGGAGACAAAAAACTGCCCTCCGCACCGTGTGGCGGGAGGGCAGTCCGGATGGAAAAAGCGGGAAAAACAGGGATCAGCTCAGGGTTTCCACCAGTTTGTCGCCGTAAGCGGAGCAGGTAAGTTCCGTGGAACCGGGAATCATTTCCGCAAGGTCGAACGTAACCGTTTTTTCGGAAATCACCCGGTCAATGGCCTGAATCAGCAGATCGGCGGCTTCCGTCCAGCCCATGTAGCGCAACATCATCTCCGCAGACAGGATGACGGAGCTGGGGTTGGCCTTGTTCAGTCCGGCCAGTTTCGGCCCGGTGCCGTGCGTAGCTTCAAAAATGGAATGCCCCGTCAGGTAGTTGATGTTGCCTCCGGGGGCGATTCCGATGCCGCCGACCTGCGCCGCCAGGGCGTCGGAGATGTAATCCCCGTTCAGATTCAGCGTGGCTACCACGTCGAAGTTTTCCGGATGGAGCAGAATCTCCTGAAGGAAGGCGTCTGCAATGCAATCCTTGATAACGATACCGTTGGGAAGTTTCAGCCAGGGGCCGTCCCCTATGGGGAGGGCGCCGTATTCCCGCCGTGCGACATCGTATCCCCAGTCACGGAAGCCGCCTTCCGTGAATTTCATGATGTTGCCCTTATGCACCAGCGTGACGCTTTTCCTTCCGTTTTTCACGGCATAGTCAATGGCGGCGCGCACCAGGCGCTCCGTGCCTTCACGGGAAACGGGCTTGATGCCGAAGCCGGAGCTTTCCGGGAAACGAACCTTTTTCATGCGGTCCGGGAAAATGCGGCTCATGGTATCAAAAAACAGCTTGGCATCCTCCGTGCCTTCCTTGAATTCGATTCCGGCGTAGATGTCTTCCGTGTTTTCGCGGAAAACGACCATGTCCACTTTTTCCGGAGCTTTGACGGGAGTTTCAATGCCGTTGAAATAGCGCACGGGACGCAGGCAGACAAACAGATCCAGATCCTGCCGCAGCGTGACGTTCAGGCTGCGGATGCCTCCGCCCACCGGAGTGGTGAGGGGGCCTTTGATGCCGATGAGGTACGTGCGGAAAGCTTCCACCGTTTCATTCGGAAGCCAGGTGCCCAGATTATCAAAAGATTTCTGCCCGGCAAAAACTTCATACCATGCGATGGAACGCCTGCCCTGATAAGCCTTGGCTACGGCTGCGTCAATGACACGGGAGGCCGCCGCCCATATCTCAGGACCGGTTCCATCACCGATGATGAAAGGAATGACGGGCCTGTCCGGAACGCAAAGCCTGCCGTTCTGCATGGTGACGGCTGCACCGTCCGCGGGAGGGGTGAATGTTAAATTGGCCATGACGTGCGTTCCTTTATAGGACGCAGCCCGGTTTGGCAAGATAAAAGAGCGGAATGGGGAACTGCGCTTCTGGAGCTTTACCGGCTCCTGAAGCAACCGGCCTTGAAAATGTTTTCCTCTTGTACCTCAGAACCAGCGGTCCTTCCCGGAAGGTTCTTCCGGCTGCCCGGCTTCTTCCCGGAGGCGTTTGAGGAAATTTTCTTCAGCCTGATGTTTCAAACCGCTCTCCATGATATGCTTCCGGGCGTTTTCGTTCAGCTGGTTGACGGCAATGGCGGCATCTTCGGAAGTCAGCCTGTTCCAGATGCCGGCGTCATCCTTCACGATTCGCAGGGACCCCTCCACCATCTCACAGGAAATCAGCTTGCCATGAAGGCCCTCTGCCGTAATGGGGCCTTTGTTTCCTGCGGGAATGATAATCCGAAGAGGTTCGGGCCCTTCCAGATTGATGCCCCCGTGGGCGCGGTAGGCCGCTTTCAGAATCAGCGTTTTCCTGCTCCACCACCAAGTGGTGGAGTAACGGTATTCATATTCAAAAGTCCGTTCCACTGTTACCAGGTTGGCCACTTTTTCATCCTTCTGCACAATCAGAGCCACGCCGCCGTGGTTGGAGGAAAAACCCTTATTGATCAGGGTGAGGCCCGCTTCCCTGCCGGCTTCAATCAGTTTTTCCGCTACAGCCATCGGCTTTTCCGCCGGGGCGGTGATGCAGGTGCGCACGCCCCAGAACAATACGGCCAGCACACCTATCAGAACGGCTCCCCTGGCCAGCGCGACAACGGCGGGGGAATGGAAAAAGGTGGGGGAGGATCCGCTCATGAGATGTTGTGCTTGGCGGAAATTCAGGGTTCCGGGTCTTCATGGGAGCCATGTTCCCTGATGGGGGGCATGAACAGGGCCAGGAAGGTGAAGGCGATGACGGTCAGGTCATCTATCTGTCCTATTCCCGGAATGAAATCCGGAATCAGGTCAATGGGGGAAAAGGCATAAAGAGCCGTCAGAGCCAGGAGGACAAGCTTGCGTCTGGTGAACAGGCGCGGTTCTCCTTCCCGGCTGCGGAAGTAATTGATGGCCCTGACCAGAAGCTGCTGCCTGGAGCCGTTGGGCGGAATGGGAATCTTGTTTTTCATGGAGATGCAGGGGTGAATTTACCGTCAATGGAAAGGAAACTCTTTTTTATATGGACCGGAAGCAGACCCGGAGGCGGGATAACGGGCTCCTTCGTCCTGCCTTGTTCCGGCAACGGCACGGGAAGGGATTTTTTTGAAGCCGTTTTCTGTAGGCGTCTTTTCATCAGGGAAGCTCTTTCCTTATTGTCTCATGCACTCCCGGCCGCGTCCAGAGCAATTCCCGGCTTCTTCCGGGAATGAGCTTCCTTGCGTTTGAGAGAGTATAACTGCGCCGTGCATGTATTTCCTTTTCCTGGCATTATCATCGGCAAGGGAAGAGGGCAAGTGCCGGAAAGCGCGGAAGGAACCGTAATATTTGTTCTGTCTCTGCCGTTTTCCGAGCCTGTTTTCCCCCAGCCGCAAAAACGTTCCGCAGGGTAGAGGAGGGCTTCTTCCCCATTGGCCTGCGTTCCCTTCCCGGCAGAGGTCCGCTTGGGCTTGCGGCATTGACACGGCGGGAGGCACGGGGTACTCTCCTGCGGCATATAATGATCAGTTTTACCAATATCAGCGGGGCCGAGGAAATTGGGGCCAATTGCTATTTGCTTGAGATGGACGGCACCAGGATTGTGCTTGACAGCGGGATGCACCCCAAGAAGGAGGGGAAGGCGGCCATGCCGGATTTTGATTCCCTGGAACCCAATTCCGTGGAAGCCGTTTTTTTAAGCCATTCCCACCTGGACCATCTGGGAACGCTGCCTGTGCTTCAGGAGAAACAGCCAGCGGCGGAGGTGTTCATGACGCCCGCCGCGGCAGCCCTGTCTGAAGTGATGCTGCATAATTCCGTGAATGTGATGAGCGCCAAGAGGCTGGATCTGGGCATTGTGGAGTATCCTTTTTTCACCCATAATGATCTGGACAGATTGAGCGACGCCTGGCATGCCAAGTCCTGCAATGAAGTGTTCCGCGTGGGCTTCCGCCAGAACGTGCTGGCCACGTTTTACGATGCCGGGCACATCCTGGGGTCTGCCGGCGTGATGCTGGAGGGTGAGAGCGGCCATACCGTATTTTATACGGGGGACGTGCAGTTTGAAGACCAGAGCATGATTCCCGGGGCTGATTTTCCGGAATCCGGCGTAGATACGCTGGTTATGGAGTGCACGCGCGGCGGTTTCCAGCGCAGCGCCCACTATTCCCGGCCGGAAGAGATGGTGAGGTTCGGGAAAGCGATTGCGGAGACGCTGGAACGCGGCGGCGCCGTACTGATTCCGGTATTCGCCATCGGCAAGAGCCAGGAGATGCTGTTCAACATTCACCGTTTCAAGCAGCAGGGGGTGATTCCCGCCAATACTCCCGTGTACTTCGGCGGGCTGAGCGCGAAAGTTTCCCTGTTGTACGACCGTTTTGCCGGGTTGACGCGCAGGCATGACCATGAATTCAAGCTGAAGGAGGAGATTCAGACCGTGCCCCTTCCGCGCAAGGGAAAAGCTCCGCTGGTGTGTTCCCCGGGGAATATTTATGTGGTGTCCAGCGGCATGATGACGGAAAATACGCTTTCCAACGTCATGGCGGAGCAGGTTCTTCCCCAGGAGAAGAATGCTATTTTGTTCGTAGGATATGCGGATCCCGATTCTCCGGCGGGACTGCTGAAGGCAACTCCTGAAGGGGAACTGGTGAAAATGAGGCCCAATGGGCAGCCGGTGCGCCGCAAGTGCACCGTGGACTGTTTTGATTTTTCCGGGCATGCCACCCGGGACTCCCTGGTTAATTATGCCGTGAAGCTGAACCCCAGGCAGGTGGTTCTGGTGCACGGGGACCCGGATGCCGTGGAGTGGATGCACCACACGCTATCCGCCAAAATGCCTGATTCCACCATCGTCGTTCCTGAGCCGGGACGCCGCTACACTTTCGAGCCATGAGTTTTACCGGAGAAAGAAAGGGGAGGCTGATCGTCTTTGAAGGCATTGACGGCACGGGCAAGTCCACCCACATCGGCCACTTGCGAAAGTATTTGGAAGAGAAGGGGCTGGAAGTGGTGCAGAGTTTTGAGCCCACACGCGGACGGTGGGGCCGGATGCTCCGGGACTCCGCCGTGACCGGACGCCTTTCCGTAGAGGAGGAAGTAGCCCTGTTCCTGAAAGACAGGAGGGAACATGTGGAGATGCTGATTGCTCCCGCATTGGCGCGGGGGGCATGGGTTCTGCTGGATCGCTACTATCTTTCCATGATGGCTTACCAGGGCGCGCGCGGCATAGATCCGGAGGTTATCCGTGCCGCCAATGAAGAATTTGCCCCGGTGCCGGATGCCGTGGTCTGGCTGGACATTCCCGTTTCCGTGGCGCTGGAACGCATTGGGAACCGCGGGGAACGCGACGCTTTTGAGACGGAAGCGGGCCTGGCGGCCTGCCGCAGCGTGTTTGCATCCGTCCATGCTCCTTGGATGCTCCGCATAGACGCGGACGCCGGGAAGGAAGAGGTGGCGGCAAGAGTGCGGAAGGCTCTTTCCATGCGTTTCCCCGATGTCATTGGGGCATAGGCATCTCCTTTCGGCCATAGGCCGGGGATTTTTCCTTAGCGTTTCATTCCTGGCATTTGGATGCTATTCCGCAGGCGCATAAGCCGTTGGATCCGGAATTCCGGCTTCCCTGAAGGCTTCCCGGCGTTCCATGCAGGTGGAACAGACGCCGCAGTGGACGGCTCCGCCCTTGTAGCAGGAATAGGTGCGGGAAAAGTCCACGCCCAAATCCTGGCCCATGGCGGCGATGCCGCCCTTGGACATGTGGATGAAAGGGCGCAGGATGCCCAGGCCGGCATAGGTTCCCAGGCGAATGGCTTCCGTCATGGCGGCCATGAATTCCTCCCGGCAGTCCGGATAGATGCTATGGTCTCCGGAATGGGCCGCAATGACGAGCTGCTGCGCCCCGCAGCTTTCCGCAACTCCGGCGGCGATTGACAGGAAGATGCCGTTGCGGAAGGGGACGACGGTCTGCTTCATCAGTTCTTCATCATAGGAACCGTCCGGAATATCGTCCGCGCCGGAGAGGAGGGCTGATTTCAAATGGGAGGAGATGGAGGAAATGTCAATCACGCGGTGTTCTATGCCCAGACTGGCGGCCTGCCAGGCAGCGCATTTCAGCTCTCGTTCCGCGTGGTTGGAGGCATAGTCAAAGCTGAGGGCCACCCGGACGCGGTGGTTCCGGTGGGCCCAGTGCAGGGCTACGCTGGAGTCCAACCCCCCGCTGAGCAGTACGGCTGTTTCCATTTTGTCCATGGTCTGGATTACAGGGGGCGGTTTTCCGGATTGTGTTCGGCTGTTGCGGTCAGCTGGATGCCGCCGCGGGGGGAGAAGCGGCCTTCCACCTTCAGCCACCGCGGGGAAATGGCGGCCACCAGATCATCCGTGATGCGGTTGACGATTTGTTCATTAAAAGCCGGATAGTTGCGGTAGGAGGCCAGGTAGTATTTGAGAGATTTGGTTTCCACGCACTTTTCCGCCGGAACGTAGGTGATCGTCAGGTGACAGGAATCCGGTTGACCGGTAACGGGGCAGAGGGAGGAAAATTCATGGGTATCCAGCGTGATGGTGTAGGGACGCGTGCCGCGGTTGGGGAAGGATTCCAGCCTGGCGTCGTCGGGGTTGGTAAAGAAGGAGCTTTGAGAGCCTAATAGAGTCAGATGGTCGTCGGACATGGTTGTTGTAGTATGGTAATGGATGTTCAGGTCCCCTGGACGGGGGCTCCGCCGGGGAATTCTTTCACGTACAGGTCCTGTTGAGGGAATGGGATGGAAATGCCGTGTTCGTTGAACGCATGATAGATGTGTTCCCGCACGGAGGAAAGGCTGGAGGATTTTGTCATGACGGGAACCCAGACCCATACGCCCAGATTGACGGCACTGTCTCCGAAACTGTCCAGCACCACGCTGGTTTTCTTGACTTTGGAAAGGAAGGGCAGGGTTGCCAGCGTTTCCAGAATGATTTTACGCGCCCTTTCCACGTCCGTCCCGTAGGAAATGCCCACTTCCACCTTCACGCATTCGAATTTGTGGTTGCGGGTCATGTTGCGGAAGTTCTTGTTGAAGAGCTGGGAGTTCTGGAAGGCGATGATAGAGCCGTCCAGCGTTTCGATCATGGTGGAGCGGTAGCCCAGGGAGGAGACGCGGCCCCGGTAGCCGTCGCATTCAATCATGTCGCCCTGGCGCAGGCGACCCAGCATTAGGGAGAGGCCGCTGATGATGTTTTCAATGGTATCTTTCAGGGCGAAGCCGATGCCCATGCTCAAGCCTCCCATGACCATCAGCAGCCCGTTGTAGTTGGCGTTCATGATGATAAGCGCCGTAAAAACGAAGAGCCCCCAGAGAAAAAGGGTGGAGAGTGTCACGAAGGTGGGGATGATGCCTACTTCATAATCTTCTCCATAGATTTCATGCAGCGTATTTTTCCCCAAGAATATCAAGTAGTTGAGAACAATGGCAATCAGGATGACCGTGATGACGCTGCTCCAGCTGAAAGTGAGCAGATCCTTGATTTCCGTGGTTGCGAAAATATTATTGATAATGAGGTCCCCCATGTCGAAGGTGGCGGCGGGCCAGATGATGCTGAACAGGATGAGGAAAATGGTCAGGCAGGGAAGCACCAGCTTGGAGATGAAGGGGCGGAACCACAGGATGGCCCTCTTGTTCCGTTCCTTCCGGCGGTTTTCATAATGGTGGAGCAGATCCCACAGCCCCACCAGCAGCAGGATGCTGGTCATCAGCATGATCCAGGTCATCAGCACCAGGAAGGCCATGAAGCTGAATCCAGTCCAGCACAGGACGCTGCCCAGGATGGTGAATACCAGAGACACGGTGGAGAAAAAACGGTCCAGCCGGGGCAGCTTGTGCCTCTGCCGCACCCAGGTCAGCAGGGAGAAGAGGGAAACCAGCGTGAACAGGATGGGCATAGAAATGTCCACGATGATGTTGGGGGCCATGAACATGCGCAGAAGCATGAAGAATCCGCCCAGAAGCAGATAGGGCATGTAGATGCGGATGCCGGAGTTAATGGTGCCGTACGGAAGGCGCGTGACCAGGGAGAACAGGATGGCGCTGACCAGAAGAAGGAATTCCGCGCCCAGGGAGGCTGCGCTCTCCAGCAGGTAGTTCGGCGTGCGCAGTGAGGCAATGACGAGGATCAGCGCCACGATAAGAATGGTGGTGACGTTGGCGAAAGCATGGCGTTTGTTGTAATGCCCCGTCTTTTTCAATGTATTTCGGAAGCCCAGGAAGATGATGATGCGGGAGAGGCAGTAGGAGCACAGGATGATTCCCAGCAGGATAAGTCCGTAATGCTTGAGCGTTTCCGGGTCCGACGGAAGCTGGAGCTTGCTGTCCGCGGATGTTTCCCATGCTCCCATGCACGTTTCATACGTCTTGTGCGGTTTGAGAAAGATGTACCGGGCCGCGTGGGACGGCGTGTAGAAGACCCTGTTAAACAGGGCGGTGAACAGTTTGGCGCTTTCATTGTTGAGCGCGTCTATTTTGCCGTTCAGGCTGCTGAAAAGTTCCTTGAGGTAGCTGATTTGCTCCTTTTCACTTTGGAGGGATTCTTCCAGCTCCTGGCAGGCATACAGGGCTTCGTCCCGCTGAACCAGGGAGGCTTGCGACAGGGTGTCCGTATTTACTTCCTCCAGGGATGCCGCCAGCTTTTTAATGCGTTCTATTTCCTTGTCCAGCCGTTCCTCCTGCCCCTGGAAATCCGGTTTTTGGGCGTAATACGTCTTCACCAGGCTGGAAGCGGCCTTACAGTAAAAGGCCAGCGTAAATATTTTCTGGTCGTCCAGCGCGTAAAGCACGGCGGACATTTCATATACCCTGGTGTCAAAATAATTATAGGTAGCATCCGCTTCCCTCACCAGAGTCTTCCGGATGGCCATCCTTTTTTCCTCATTCTTTTTCAGAATGGTGATTTCATGGCACAGAGCCATGATTACGGTATCCATTTCCGATTGGTCCGGCTGCTCCTGAGGCTGTTCCGTCTTGGCTTTCTCCGCCTGTTCCGGGGCGGCGGCAGGCGGAGCCTCCTGCTGTGCAGATGCAGAACCTGCGGCCAGAACCCCCGCCAGGAAAAAGGCGGCGCAGCGGCGGAAAAAGATCCGGTAATCAGGGATGCTCATGAATGGTCCCTGTTCTAGGGGCTGCAGGCATTACGGTCAAGGTTATATATTCTCCTGCTGACGGAGGGTGAGCTTCACAGAAAAAAACTTTTTTCAACGCGAACCGTATGGAAAGGACAGGGCATCTTTCGGCATCATTTCCCGAATCCCCGGAAGATGCCCTTCCGTAAACAGGAAACGCACCGGAAATTTTCCGGTGCGTTTGAAAAGATGAATACTCCGGAGGGAATCAGTCCAGGGAAAAGGAACGGATTCTCCTTACGGTTTCCTCCCGGCCCAGCAGGGAAAAGACGGAGGAAAGGTCCGGGCCGCCGCTTAACCCGGTGAGGGCCACCCGGGCAGGGAACATCACGGCTCCCATTTTTACGCCGTTTTCCTTGGCAAAGGCTTTCAGCACGCTGATGAGTTCATGTCCATCCCATTCCGGTTCCTGTTCCAGCCTGTCCGCCAGTTTAAAAAGCAGTTCCAGGGCTTCCGGCTGAACCTTGGAGACGGCTTCCGGATCCATGTCCAGTTCAAAAAAGAAACGGATTTTATCCGGGACTTCCGCCAGGGTCTGCACCTTTGTTTGCACGGTGGCGATGGCGGCGTCCAGAATCGGGGAATCCGGCAGGCCGGCTTTCAAACAGAAGGGGCGTGCCCGGAGGGCGAATTCTTCCGCAGGCAGGGCGATGATGTGCTGCTGGTTGACCCAGCGGCATTTGGTGATATCGAATTTGGCGGCGGAGTGGTTCACGGCTTCCAGAGAGAAGCGTTCGATCAGCTCCTGCGGGGAGAAAATTTCCGTATCGTCCTTGGGAGACCAGCCAAGCAGGGCCAGAAAGTTCATGACGCCTTCCGGCAGAAAGCCTTCTTCCGGGTAGGTTCCCAGGGCGGCGCCCACGTCGCGCTTGGACATTTTGGAGCCGTCCTGGTTCAAAATCAGCGGCATGTGGGCGAAAACAGGGGGAGTGACGCCGAAGGCCTCAAACAGCTGGATGTGCTTGGGCGTGTTCATGATGTGGTCTTCCCCGCGAATGACGTGGGTCATCTTCATCTCAATATCGTCCACCACGTTGACAAAGTGGAAGATGTAGGAACCGTCCGCGCGGCGGATAGCCATGTCCGGGGTGTTGGAGGCGTCCCGGTAGTCGATGGTGATATCTCCGCAAATCAGGTCATGGAAAGTGACGGGTTTGGAGCGGTCAAAGCGGAAACGCCAGGCTCCTTCATCCTCGTACACGCGGCCGGCGTCCTGGAGCTTCTTGAAATAGGCGTCGTAAATATCGTTGCGCTGGCTTTGGAAATAGGGGCCGCAATCGCCGCCTTTCATGGGCCCCTCATCCCAGTCCAGCCCCAGCCATTCCATGCCGGTGAAGATTGCGCGGGTAGCCTCCTCCGTATTACGGGCGTTATCCGTATCTTCAATGCGGAGGATGAAGGTTCCCCCCATCTTGCGGGCAAACAGCCAGTTGAACAGGGCGGTGCGGGCGCCTCCGATGTGAAGGTAGCCCGTGGGGGAAGGTGCAAATCTTGTTCTGACGAGACTCATGATGGGTAAGAGAGTAAGGGCCTGTCTGCCCGCGTCAAGCAGATACAGGGGGTGCATGCCAAAAAACGGGGATGCGGAAGCAGTGGATTTTTTAGGACGTTGTCGGCCTTGCGGCTTGCGTGGAGAGGGCTTTTAGGCTTCATTTAACGCCGTGTTCTTTTTAAAACACATATTCCGTCTGCGGGAGAAGTGGCAGATTAAAAGGGAAGATGAGGAAAAGCCCTTTCTGGAGCATCTGGACGACCTGCGGACCATGCTGCTGAGGATGGCTCTGTGCCTGACCGTCAGCACAATTCTGTGCGCCGGGTTTGCGTCCAATCTGATGGACATCCTGAGGCGTCCCGTCAACCAGGTGTGGGATATGTTTGAAGAATCCCATCTTCCGGCAGGGATTGGTCTGGATGCCTGGAGTAAGGCCAAGGAAATGGCAACGGCCATGACGAGCCTGGGAGATTCCCAGCGGGCATTGTTTCTCCGCCAGGTTTCCCCGTCCCAGGCAGATTTGACGGAGGCTGCCCTGGTTCTTCGCGGCGCGCAGCCGCTGCCGGAGGACAGGAAGCAGGTTTTCATCAGGGAAGGCAGCCCCTCCACGGCCGTGAGGGATCTGGCGGAAGCCCTGTATTCCAAAGGAGCCGTGCTGGCAGACGGAACGGGGCGGGGGGCCCTCAAGATGATGAGCGCGTTCCAGCCCGGGGAGGCGTTTATGCTGACCATCAAGCTTTCCCTGTATGCCGGAGTGGTCATTTCCTTCCCGCTTCTGTTGTACTTCCTGCTGCAATTCATCATTCCGGGGCTGCTGGAACATGAACGCAAGCTGCTGTACAAGTGCATGGCTGTCGGCTTCGGTCTCTTCCTGGCCGGGACGCTGTTTTGTTACTTCATCGTCCTCCCGCGGGTATTGACGTTTTTTTACACTTATTCCCTGGAATTCGGCATCTCCAATGAATGGCGCATCGGCTACTACCTGTCCTTCGCTACGCAGATGATTTTAATGTTCGGACTGGCTTTTGAATTGCCTGTGGTAGTGATGCCCTTCGTCAAGCTGGGGGTGCTGACCTATGACATGATGAAGTCCACGAGACGCTATGCCATTGTGGCTATCGCCGTCCTGGCCGCGGTTATCACCCCTACGCCGGATGTAGCTACCATGATGCTGATGGCCGTTCCCATGTATGCGCTGTATGAAATATGCATCATTCTGGCCTGGATGCATGAACGCAAGGAGGCCGCGCGCACCCGGGAGGAAATCGCCCGGTTTGAAGAAGATTTCAACAACAATAATTCTCCCTACAACCAGTAAATACATCCAACCCACGCCAATATCATGAACCTTCTGGAAATTATTATCCTGGGCATTGTGGAAGGCCTGACCGAATATTTGCCGGTCAGCTCCACGGGCCACCTGCTCCTGACGGAATCCCTGCTGAACATGTCCCAGAGCAAGGAAGCTCTGGATGCCCTGGCCGTCTGCATCCAGGGGGGAGCCATCCTGGCGGTGCTGAGCCTGTATTTTCCGCGGGTAAAAGCCATGGCGCAGGGCATGCGCGGCAATAACCCCGCCGGGCTGAAACTGCTGGTCAACCTCATTCTGGCCTTCCTTCCCGCCGCCGTGGTGGGCCTGTGTTGCGCTTCACTGATTAAGGAATATCTGTTCAACACATATACGGTGGCTTATTCATGGATCGTAGGGGGAGGCGTTATTCTGGCGTATTGCGCCTGGCGCGCCAGGGAGGGCCGTTCCAATGAAGGGGACTCCGGCGCCTCCATTGAAAGCCTGACGCCGGCCAAGGCGCTGACGGTGGGCGCACTACAGTGCGTGGCCATGATCCCCGGCACCAGCCGGAGCCTGATGACCATGCTGGGAGGCATGTTTGTGGGGTTGAGCGTGGAAGCGGCCGTGGAGTTCAGCTTTTTGCTGGGATTGATTACCCTGGGCGCGGCCACGGTCCATGATGCGTATAAGGACGGAGCTCTGATGCTGGAATCCTTCGGGTGGGAAGCCCTTGCCGTGGGGACGGCGGTCAGCTGGCTTTCCGCATGGCTGGCTGTAAAATGGATGGTATCCTATCTGCAAAGGCACAGTTTTTCCGTATTCGGATGGTACCGCATCGCCATTGGTATCGTGACGCTGGTTCTCCTGTCCATGGGGCTGGTGCATTGAAAAACGGATTCCGGCATTCAAGCACCGGAAAACGTTTTTCTCCGGCAAGGCGGTTCTCTCCCGTAGCGGAAAGCGGGTTTTGAACAATCCCGGAGAAGGTTGGCCGCTGCCTGGACAAAGCCATGACACAAGGCCGTTTTGCATCCCCGGAACAAAACAGCCCTGCGATGAATAGCGTTTCAGGAAAACTTATCTCCTGTGCATTCCGTGGGAATTCCCGGGATTGGAGGGTTTCGGTGAAGGAGATGAATGAGGGGAGGACGGCCTGCTGGGTGCGCTGGCGGAATGGGGCGGGGAAGAAGGCCGGGAAACGGGAGAGGGCCTGCCGGGACGGTTGATGCCGGAGTGGCCTGGATTGGGGGAGGAAGGCCTTGAAGACGGCAGGGTGGAAGGGCGGCTGGGACGTCCAAAATCCGGTCTGGAGGGACGGTTGCCTTCCGGACGGTTGATGACGGGGCGATTCGTGCCGCCGGGACGGGAAGGATTATTGGCGGAAGGGCGAGAAGGCCGTCCGGGCTGGTTGATTCCCGGATGATGTACTGGCGGCCGCTGTAAATTGCCGGGTTTTCCAAAGTCCGGCCGTTGATTGGGCCGTCCGGGCTGAGGGGCCGGCCTGTTGTTTCCCGGACGGAAATGGTCAGGCCTGAAGTGGGGTTTCATCGGCGGTTTTGCCATGGGGCGGCAGTTATGGGGACGGACATAATGCCCGCGGTAATAGGGAGCCGGCCCCCACGTGGGAATATAGTAATTCGGACGGATCAGGTTGATGGAGTAAATGGGGCTTCCGAACGTGTCGTAGGCATAAATGGGTCTTCCTCCATAATATCCGTAAATGGGGTAGCCGGAGCTGTCATACATGTACGACACGCCGGAACCTCCGCTGCTGTAGGAGCCTGACACGCTGAAATTGTCATAATAAGGATCGTAGCAGCCGGACAAAGCGCAGCCGATAGCGGCCGCCAGCAGTGAGTTTTTTAAGATAACGTATGCTTTCATGATGACGAAACAGGGCGGATTATATTTTCCCTTTGCCTGAAAAGCGGCAAGGAAAAAGTACATTTGTTTAAAATTATTTTGCTTGGAAACGCACTTCCTGTTGTCTTAGACTGCAAAAACGTTCTACGCGATGGGAATTCTTCTTCAAAATAAAAAAGTCGGCCTGGCTCTGCTGTGCGATAACGCCCCTTATACGCTGGCCATGACTCTGGCTTCCTATGGCAGGTCCGGGCTGCTTGGCTATTTTGACGAAGCATGCGCCGTTTTTCCGGAAAGCGCCGTCAAGGTGCGGGAGACGGCCCTTTCCCATGGGCTTTCCGCGGTGGCCGCCCCGGTGGAAGGCGGTTTTATAGGAGCCCTCCATACGGCGGTCAACGCTCTTGATACGGATTACGTGCTGCTGGCGGAGGATGACTGCATGATCTGGGAACACCTGCGCGGGGAAAACCTGGAAAAGCAGTTGAAACGGGCATTGGACCTGCTGATTTCCGGACAGGCGGATATGGTGCGCCTGCGCCATGCATGGCGCGGTTGCACGCGCTATAAGGCCGCTTATACATATTCCTACTTTTATCCCGTGGAACAGCTAGCCACCATGTGGGTGCATGCGGAAGGTTTGTCGGAAGCGCCGGACTGGATTAAAAGCATCCGGCGCTTCTTCCACCCTCTCCGCTCCAAGCGTTCGATAGGCCGTTGCGTTTATGTGGAGCAGAACCCGCATCTTCGCTTTCCCCAGTACATTACCAAGATTGATGAAGGCTATATTATTGACAGCGAGGTTTTCCAGTGGACCAATCAGCCTACGCTCATCGCACGTTCCAGAATCAGGCAGATTCTGACGGGGCTGGAGCAGATGTCCGGCTCCATCGGGAAATTGCCGCAGGATTTTGAACATGCCGTCAATAGCCCGCGATGGAGGAACGCCCATATGAACATAGGCGTCATCAGGGGAATTTTCACTTAAATGCGTATGGAAAACGGCGGAAAAGCGGTGCGGTATGAATGCACCAGATGCGGCGCGTGCTGCCGCTGGGCCGGGGATGTGTGCGTTGAGACGGATGAAATCCGCGAGATTTCCCGTTTCCTAGACATGGACGAACAGGCTTTTATTGACACATGCTGCCGGTTGAGAGCCAACCGGCGCGGATTGTCCATCCGAGACGCGGAAGACGGCGCCTGCATGATGCTGACGAAAGACGGCTGCCGGATCAATCCCGTTAAACCCCACCAGTGCCGGGATTTTCCCAACAAATGGAATTTTCCCGGTTGGCGGGATTTGTGCCGCGCCAGAGAAGTGGGGGAGGAACGGGAAGCATAATATGGCCGGAATGCCGCAAGATTCTTTTCTGCTTCCGGCATTATTCCATGGACGGGGTGAAATCCGGCTGGAATCTTGCGTTTTTTACAGGAACTGAGCCAGATCCCGTTCAAAACCGGGATAGGACGTATTGATGCATTCCGCATCCGTCACTACGGTTTCTCCCTGTGCGCTGAGTCCGGCCACCAGGAAGCTCATGGCGATGCGGTGGTCCCCATAACTGGATAATTCCGTTCCCTTCAGGGGAGTGCCGCCGTGAACAACCATGCCATCGTCAAATTCTTCCACATCCACGCCCATGATCCGGAGGTTGGCCGCCGTGGTGGCGATGCGGTCCGTTTCCTTGACGCGTAATTCGCGAGCGTTTCGGACGATGAAGTCTCCCCGGCCCAGGGCTCCCGCTACGGCCAGGATGGGTATCTCGTCAATGAGGTTGGGTATTTCTTCCGGGAGGAGGCTGGTGCCGTGCAGGGAATCCGAACCGTACACGGTAATATCGCCGTATGGTTCGCCGGCATCTTCCGGAGAAGTGGGCACGATGTCCATTCGCGCGCCCATCCGCTGCAGAGCGCTGATGACGGCGTTCCGCGTCTTGTTCAGCCCTACCTGGCGCAACGTCAGGCGGGAACCCGGACGGCTGGCGGCGGCCACCATCCAGAAGGCTGCGGAGGAAATATCTGCCGGGACTGTCAAATCATGGGCGACGGGGAGAGCCGGCCCGCAGGTTCCGACGGTAAGTCCATCCACGGTGCAGGGAACGCCGAAATGGCGGAACAGGCGTTCTGTATGGTCGCGGGTGACGGCCGGCTGGCGCACGGTGGTGGTTCCGTCCGCAAACATGCCCGCCAATAGAATGGCGCTTTTAACCTGGGCGCTGGCCATGGGAAGCGTGTAGGAAATGGGGTGCACCCGCCCGCCGTGAATGCTCAGCGGAGCACAGCCCGGTTTGGCTCCCCGGGCTTCAATCCGCGCTCCCATCTGTTCCAGCGGCTGCATGATGCGGCCCATGGGGCGGGAGCTCAGGGAAGCGTCCCCAAACATTTCCGAATCAAAGGGGCAGGCGGCCAGCATCCCGGCCAGCAGCCTCATGCCCGTGCCGGAATTGCCGCAGTCAATGGGCCGTTCAGGAGCCTTGGGGCTCATGGCGACGCCCGTAATTCGGAAGCGGACGGGGCCGTATCCCTGCCGTTCTTCCAGCACATCCACTTTGGCTCCCAGCTGCTCCATGGCGCGCAGGGTATTCAGGCAATCTTCACTGCATAGAAAATTATCCACTTCCGTCACTCCTTCCGCCAGGCCTCCCAGAATGGCGGCGCGGTGGGAAATGCTTTTGTCTCCGGGCACGGTCAGTACCCCTTGCAGGGAGGAAATGGAATGGGAATGAAGGTTCATGAGTTTCCGGAAGAACTACCCTGTATCGGATGCAGAATCAAGCCAATTACGAGATGGGCGGAGGCATCAGGGAGCATTCCAGAATGGAGTTGATTTTCCGGGACGGTGGCGTATATTCATGTGCGTTATCGGCTGCATCCCCCTGAAGAGAAGGAGAGAGCTTTTCAGGATCAATGGATCAAGCTGGTTTTCATAGGTAGTAAGTTGGAGCGGCCACGGGAGCAATCCTGTGGCCGCTTTACCTTGTTCAGAGGGAAGAGGGCGCCCATGGCTTGAAGAAGGAAGCGGAAGGAAGAAAGAAACAAAATTCTTTCCATGTCTGCTTTGGGCTTTACCGCGAGCCGATGAAAGCGTATGTAGTCCATGCCGATCAGGTTCGGGTGGTCGCTGTTCCGGTCTCCGGACCGGAGTAGAGGAAAGTCCGGACATCACAAGGCAGCGTGTCCCGTGAAAGCGGGAGACGGGAATCTCCCAAGGGTTCCCGGACGGAAAGTGCCACAGAAAACAAACCGCCCGGATGGGGTTCGCCCCCATGCCGGGCAAGGGTGAAAAGGGGAGGTAAGAGCTCACCGCTCCGAGGGTGACCAAGGAGGCATGGTAAACCCCGCGCGATGCAAGACAAACAGGGGAAGGGTCGCCTGCCCGCCGGATCCCCGGGTATTAGTCGCATCCGTTTCGTGAAAGCGAACGGGCGCGCGGAACGCCTGACCGCGGTCCGCGTGAGAAAAATGACCGCACAGCCGGCTCTGGCCGGCGGACAAAATCTGGCTTACAGAACCTGATCGGCTCCTGCTTTTTTACCATGCCGTTTTCCTCCCCTCTTTTCGGGGGAAGAGAAACATCCGGGAAATTGTCCCGTTCCGGGGGCTCTTTGGGGTTGCATGGGCGTTTTAAATGTGTAGAATCCGTCACCTAATTGCAACCCACTATGGAGAAGCTTGTCGTACATGGAGGTTTTACGCTGAGGGGAGCCGTCAATATCAGCGGGTCCAAAAATGCCTCCCTGCCTATTTTGGCCGCATCCCTGCTGACGGATGAGCCTGTAGTGGTGCGCCGGGTTCCGGATGTTTCCGATACCAATTTCATGGTGCAGATCATGGGCCAGCTGGGAGCCTCCGTGGAGCGGTCCAGCGGCAATGTGCGCGTGGAAGCCAGGAACCTGCATTCCGAAGCCGCTTATGAACAGGTGCGCAAGATGCGCGCCTCCATCTGCCTGATGGGGCCCTTGATGGCCCGCATGCAGCGGTGCGTGATTCCCCTGCCGGGCGGCTGTGTGATTGGCGACCGTCCTGTGGATCTGCATATCAGGGCCATCCAGGCATTGGGGGCACAGGTGCAGATTGAGCGCGGCAACCTGATTATTGAAGCTCCCAGGGGGTTGAAAGGAGCCACGGTGGATTTGAGCGGCGACCACGGCCCCACCGTTCTGGGAACGGACAACCTGATGATGGCCGCCGTATTGGCGGAAGGCACCACCGTTATTGAATCCGCCGCCTCCGAGCCGGAAGTGGTGGATCTGGCGAACTTTTTAACCAAGATGGGCGCCAATATTCAAGGTGCGGGAACGCGCCGGATCGTCATTGAGGGAGTGGAAAAGCTCCGCGGCTGCAACCATACCGTTATCCCGGACCGCATTGAGGCCGGCACCTTTATGGTGGCGGCGGCCATGATGGGGGATGGCGTGACCCTGCGGCGCGTGTGTGAGGAACACATGACTGTGGTGACGGATTTGCTCCGGAAGTGCGGCCACCACGTGGAATTCAACGAGCGGGGGGATACGGTCACCATCATTGCCGGAAAAACGCCCAAATGCGGAGAAATCAAGACTGCCCCGTATCCCGGCTACCCCACGGACATGCAGGCCCAGATGACGGCTCTCTTCGCCACCACGCCGGGCATCTCCGTGGTGAAGGATACTATTTTCCCGCAGCGTTTCATGCACTGCTCCGAACTCAAGCGCATGGGGGCGGACATCAAGGTGGACAACGGCACCGCCGTCATTTCCGGAGTGGAAACGCTCAGCGGCGCTCCCGTCATGGCCTCCGACCTGCGGGCCTCCGCCGCCCTGGTTCTGGCAGCCCTGAAGGCGGAAGGCACTACGGAAATCCACCGCCTGTACCATATTGACCGGGGCTATGAAATGATTGACGAAAAACTCCTGGCCATCGGCGCTGCAGTGGAAAGGCTGCCGGATGACGACAATTAACGCCGTTTTAGGTCCTGATTTTCCTCCACACCGCATTTTTTCTTTACTGTCAGGGCTCCATATGCTATTCACCGAAGTCCTATGAACAAGGCTCAACTGATCGAACTGATTCAAAGCAAGCTGGGTGCTGATACGACCAAGAAGCACGCTGAAGAAGCTCTGGCCGCTGTGCTGGAATCCATCAAGGAAGGCGTGAAGGAATCCGGCAAGGTGCAGATCATTGGCTTTGGTACGTTTGCTACCAAGACCCGTGAAGCCCGTACCGGCCGCAACCCGAAGACCGGCAACACGATCAATATTCCCGCCTCCAAGACGGTTGCTTTCAAGGCCTCTTCCGCCTTGAAGGACTAAGACGGCAACTCCTTCTCAAGGGAGTACTTTTCTTTCAGCACCCCCGTCCTTTGAGGACAGGGGTGTTTTTTATGTCCCGGTGCGGATGCACACGGCTTGACCGGGTGAACGCCGCCGTCTAGAATACCGCCATGTCCAGCAGTTTTGGTCAGGTGTTCAGAATTTCTACCTGGGGTGAATCCCATGGGACTGGGGTAGGCGTGGTGATTGATGGTTGCCCGTCCCTCGTCCCGGTGACGGAAGAAGACATTCAGCGGGAGCTGGACCGGCGCAGGCCGGGGCAGAGCGACATTGTAACCCCCCGCAGGGAGGAAGACCGCGCGGAAATCCTTTCCGGAGTGCTGGACGGCAAAACCTTGGGAACGCCTATCGCCATCAGTGTCCAGAACAAGGACCACCGCTCTTCCGCCTATGACGAGATGGCCAGAACGTACCGGCCCTCCCACGCGGACTATACATACGACGCTAAATACGGCATTCGCGCCTGGGCGGGCGGGGGCCGGGCCTCCGCACGGGAAACCATCGGCCGCGTCGCAGCCGGAGCCGTAGCCAGGGCCGTGCTGAAGCAGGCTTTTCCCGATATGGAGGTCGTGGCCTGGGTGGATCAGGTTCACCATGTGAAAGCTTCCGTGGACTGGGGAGCCGTGACGGCCTCTGCCATTGAGAGCAATATCGTCCGTACGGCGGACCCCTCCGCTGCGGAAGCCATGATCGCTGCCATCAAGGAAGCTCGTGACTCCGGAAACTCTTTGGGCGGCGTGGTCAAATGCGTGGTGCGCGGCTGCCCTCCCGGACTGGGTGATCCGGTTTTTGACAAGCTGGACGCTACGCTTGCCCACGCCATGATGAGCATTCCCGCCACCAAGGCTTTCGCCGTGGGTTCCGGTTTTGAAGCGGCGGACATGACCGGTCTGGAACATAATGACCCTTTTTACATGCAGGGCTGCCGGGTGCGTACCGCCACCAACCACTCCGGCGGTATTCAGGGCGGCATCTCCAACGGAGAGGACATTCTGATGCGCATCGGCTTCAAGCCTACGGCCACCTTGATGATTGACCAGCAGACGGTCAACAGGGACGGGGAGGATGCCCGGCTCAAGGGCAGGGGACGGCATGATGCCTGCGTACTGCCGCGCGCCGTGCCCATTGTGGAGGCCATGGCCTGGCTCTGCCTGTGCGACCACTACCTGCGCCAACGCTGCCAGAGGGCTCTGTAACAACCGGTTTCACGGCTTCTTTTCCCCTCATTCATGGATTCCTCCCTCACATTTTACCTGGTTCTGGGCGCATTGCTGCTGGGTTTCATCGTACTCGGCATGCTGAAGGGGATGATTAAGATGCTCCTGTTCGGCGCGGCAGTGCTCTCTTCCGTAGCCGCTTACTTCTGGCTATCCAAATACGGTTTCACCTACCTCTCTTTCATCACCAGCGACCCGCGGGAATGGATGGTCACTGTGCTGTCCGTCGGAGGCGCGGCGGCTGTCTTCTTTGTCTTTATGCACGGTCTCTTCTGGTTCAGCGACGTCTTCTCCTGGGGACGGCGCATGGGCTTCGGCGGGGCCAAGGGAATCGTCACGACGGTACTGATGGCGGCAGTCGTATGCTGGGTGGGAGTCATGTGCATCTTCTTTTACGGATCCATGGCGGAAATGACCCGCGCCCGAGAACTGGCCCTGTACCACATGGACCCCAACCGCACCATTTCCCTACCTGCCATTTATTCCATCAAAAAGTCCATCATGGACAACCCCCACCTGAGCTGGCTGGAAAAAATATCTCCGGAGCATGATCCGGAACGGCTTTCCCTGGCAAAAATGATCGCCTACCTGGTGACGCTCAGTCCGGAGCTCTCCGACCAGCGGCGCACCCAGCTGGACTGCTATATGCCCCGTTCCCGCATTACCAGCCGCGTGCTAAGCCTGAAAAGCCTGAGCGAAGACCCCGCCATCCGCCTTCTGGTGCAGAAGGGGGATATGCAGGGCTTGTATAATGATGTCAAGCTGACCCGCTTTCTGGAAGACCACGATGTCCGTTCCGTCCTGTCCCAACTGGATGTTGATCGTGTGCTGGGCTTTGTCACGGAAATTCGCCGGACGGCCCCAGCCGGAAATGAATACATTCCCGAAGCCACTCCAATTGAGTGATAAGCGCGGATTTTTTGTTCCGCCGGAGTGGATTCGTTCCTTTTATCCTCCTTTAATTCAAGAAAAAATCATGGAGTTATCCCACCTTGCGCCCGAACCGGAAAAAGAGAGTTCCAGCTTTTTTCAGGAAAAAGCGCTTCCTCCAGGCGTTCGTCCCGGAAGAAGCGCTCTTTTGAGGATAAGGTATTGCAAACCTTGAAAAAACATCAGGAGAGTTTTTCCGCGATGGCATCCACCCATTCCGGGAAGGTATCATCATGGTCTCCATTGGAAAGCACTACCGGCAGAAGCCTTTGCGCTTTCAAACGTTCCAGGAAGGAATCGAAGTCCTTGCCAGCCTGGCAGAAGTTTTCGTAAAATTCATCTCCAAGGGCAAAAACGGCGTAGCTTACCTCGGACAAATCTTCCGAAGAGTCCTTCAATTCCTGATGGAGTGCCTCTGCGTTGGTGGGAGGTTCTCCGTCCCCCCACGTACTGGTGATGACCAGAAGCGTTCCCGCATTCTTCAACTGTTCCACCGTTATACCTTCCATGTCAACCACCTTTGCCTGATGGCCGAGCTTGGTCAATTTTGCCCGTGCGTCCTGGGCCAGACTCTCCGAATTGCCGGTTTCCGTTCCGTAGATAATAGTGATTTCCATGCGTTCTGATGATTGGTTTGATAACGAAAGTTAGATTAAACTAATTAAACAGGCAAGACAAAACGCAGGACGGCGGTTGAATTTTTCCTCCTTGTTCATCCTTCAGGGCAACTGGTTTTCCGGAAAATTCTCCGATGCTATTATTACTCTCGTTTGATTATCAAAGTATTCGGATGCTGAGGAAAGGTGAAGCACCAGCCGAAAAGGCGCGCAAAACGGTAGTATAATCCCTTGCGGCAGGAATTTTGGCTGGTCATGATATCGTAAAAAGCCAGGTCAATCTGGCTTCTGGAAATGGGGGCTCCGTTCATTTTGGCGTGCAGCATGGCGTCGTGGAACAGGGAAGGGAGGAGCATATCCGGAGGGGTGGCCCCCCAGGTGACGCCGTCCCAGCCATAGCCGGGAGTAATGCTGAAACGACCGCCCTCCGCCTGCATGCGTATGGATGGGTCATACACGCTGACGGCTGCCCAGCGGCCAAAATCCGCCCTTTTTCTTCCGCTGGTCCAGCTGATGGCGTTTTTAGTGATGTAGAAAGGCTTGTCTTCATAGAGGGTTCCTTCATACCAGCCGGCCACGGGTTCCGGGGCCGCGGCCGGAGTGGAGCAGGATTCCAGAAACATGGCTGCACATATTGTTGTGAACAATATGTAAATATAATGTGAATAAGAAATAAAGGGCATGAGGGGACGGCGCGTTATCCGGATGGTTGTTTCTTATTGGATTTCCAGCACGATGATTTCCGGAGGGCAGCAGAAGCGCAGGGGAAGAACGCTGCATCCCAAACCGCGGGTAATGAGGAAGGAGGTTCCGTTCAGCTGGGACCAGGGATAGGAAAATTTGACTTTCTCTCGTGAGATGTTTGCCAGGGCCCTGCCTCCGGGAAGGCATATCTGGCCTCCGTGGGTATGCGCGCTGATGACGAGATCCGCCGTGCCGGGAGCCAGCAGGGGAAAAATGTCGGGTACATGTGAAAGAAGGATATGCGGAATATCCGGGGAAAAACGCAGAGGCAATTCCTCCGGCCTGATTCTCAGGTGGTAGTCGTCCCTGACGGAAGAGAGCTGCAGCTCACGGCCTCCGGGAAGGTGCAGCAGCAGGGAATCATTCCACATGGGCAGGATGCCCAGCCCGGAAAACATGTTGCGCCATAAGTTCCAGCCGTAATACTGGTCATGGTTGCCCTGCACGGCAAAAATGCCGAGAGGGGCTTTCAACATCTTGAAATATTCCCGGGCCGTTTCCGGGGCCATGCTGCTCTCCCTCGTGTGGCCGTTGGCATAATCCCCCAGCAGGAAAATCATATCCGGCCGAGCTTCCATGATTGTTTCCATGTACCTGTGCGCCAGATCGCCTCCGTTCGGACGCAGATGGAAATCCCCGGCAATCGCGATACGGAGGGGAGGGCCTTCTTTTCTCTTCCACTGAGGCATCTCCATCGCAGCCGTGACGGTTTCCACACGCCTGGGTTCCACCTGCCATGCCCACATGAATAAGGAGAAGCCGATCATCAATATTGGGACAAAGATGATTGCCAATTTGTTGAGAAAGGGGCGGCGTGGTCGTGACTTCATGCAGGGCAGGACTCCTGACTGATTATGAGGCCTTTTAACCGATTTTCAATCATTCGTGTTTGCTAATCGGGAATTTGCTGGTATGATCCGTCCCGCTCAAGGTAGGGCTGTCCGATGACTGCAGCTCTATCTTCATATTAACATCCTAATACCATGCAGTTTACACACGAAATCGAACAAATGTGTTGCGTCAAGAAAGGCTGCAACCATGGTCCGGCTCCTATCCCGCAGGAAGGCAACTGGACGCAATCCAGGGAAATCACGGATATTTCCGGCCTGACCCACGGCGTGGGCTGGTGCGCTCCCCAGCAGGGTACCTGCAAACTGACGCTGAATGTCAAAAACGGCATCATTGAAGAAGCACTCGTGGAAACCAGCGGCTGCTCCGGCATGACCCATTCCGCCGCCATGGCTGCGGAAATCCTGCCCGGCAAGACCGTACTGGAAGCAATGAACACGGACCTCGTGTGCGACGCCATCAATACCGCCATGCGCGAACTGTTCCTGCAGATCGTGTACGGCCGCACTCAGAGCGCCTTCTCTGAAGGAGGACTTCCCATCGGTGCCGGTCTTGAAGACCTCGGCAAGGGGCTTCGCTCCCAGATCGGCACCCTGTACGGCACCCGCGCCAAAGGCCCCCGCTATTTGGAAATGGCTGAAGGCTACATTACCAAGCTTGCCCTGGATGAAGACGGTGAAATCATCGGCTACGAGTTTGTGCGCATGGGGCCGATGATGGAAATGATCAAGAAGGGCGTGGACGCCAACGAAGCCGTCGCCAAATGCACGGGCAACTACGGTCGTTTCGACGAGGCCGCCAAGTACATCGATCCTCGTCACGAATGAGATTGAATTAAAAAGAGTATCTTAACTTCAAGCACTATCACCATTATGCCTCTTTTCGAATCCTACGACCGCCGCATCAAGCAGATCAATGAAGCCCTGGCCAAATACGGCATCGGCTCCATTGAAGAAGCGGAACAACTCTGCCTTTCCAAGGGAATCAACCCCCGTGAAATTGTGAACGGCATTCAGCCCATCGCGTTTGAAAACGCCGGCTGGGCCTATGTGGTGGGAGCCGCCATCGCCATCAAGAAGGGCTGCACGAAGGCCGCCGACGCCGCTGAAGCCATCGGAGAAGGCCTTCAGTCCTTCTGCATTCCCGGCTCCGTTGCGGATGAACGCAAGGTGGGCCTGGGCCACGGCAACCTGGCCGCCATGCTCCTGCGCGATGAAACGGAATGCTTCTGCTTCCTGGCCGGTCACGAATCCTTTGCCGCCGCTGAAGGCGCCATCGGTATTGCCAAGTCCGCCAACCGCGTCCGCAAACAGGATCTCCGCGTCTGCCTGAACGGCCTCGGCAAGGATGCCGCGTACATCATCTCCCGCATCAACGGGTTCACGTACGTGCAAACCAAGTTTGACTATGCCACGGGCAAGCTGAACATCATCCAGGAGAAAGCTTTCTCCAAGGGCCCCAAAGCCGCCGTGCGCGTGTACGGCTGCGATGACGTGCGCGAAGGCGTGGCTGTCATGTGGAATGAAGGCGTGGACGTTTCCATTACCGGGAACTCCACCAACCCCACCCGCTTCCAGCACCCGGTAGCCGGCACCTATAAAAAGGAATGCAATGAGAAGGGCAAGAAGTACTTCTCCGTGGCTTCCGGCGGCGGCACGGGCCGTACCCTGCACCCGGACAACATGGCGGCCGGTCCCGCTTCCTACGGCATGACTGATACTATGGGCCGCATGCACTCCGACGCCCAGTTCGCCGGTTCTTCCTCCGTGCCCGCCCATGTGGAAATGATGGGCCTCATCGGCATGGGCAACAACCCGATGGTCGGCGCTTCCGTAGCGGTGGCCGTGGCTGTTGAAGAAGCCGCCAAGCAGAACGCCTGAGCGAGCAGCTGATCAAAAAAATCGCAGAGCCGCTTTCCCAAATCGGGAAAGCGGCTCTTTTAGCAATTGAAAGAAAAAGGGGGGATGTCCCCATTTCCGTCCCCCCTCTTTCCTGCCCTTGTATCCGCATCAGCTTCCGATACGGAATCTTCCATCCCGGTCCACCCGGGGAGGAAGCCCGCGCGAAGGAACGGATCTTCTGGAAACGGATTCCTGCCTGGCAGAGGCCGGCTTGACGGAGCGGATTTCCGGGCGGGAGGCAGAAGCGGGAGCAACCGTTTTTCCCGGTTGCGTGCCGTGGGAGGAAGGGAGAACAGGAACCGTTTTTTGCCGTTCATGGGCCTTATAGGCGCGTTGCAGGGTAAAATCCCGCTGTTCTCCCGGTCTCAGGGAATAATCCGCCTTTTTGGGAGCTCCGGCTTTTTGCGCCAGAGGTTCCACGCGCCGCTGCAGCTGAGCGGCGGTATCCAGTTTGCCGGCCACCCATTCCGGATTCCACTCCGGCTCGGATGTTTTCAGGGACTGAAGCAACTGCTCCGCTTTCTTGCCGCTTTCCAGGGCTGCCTTATAATCCCCCTCCTTCTCCTGCCGTGCCGCGCGCGTCAGGGAAAGGTTGGCTTCGTAAAAAGTGTCTCCGGGATTGCCAAGGGCCGTTGTAGCCGCCAGGAACATGCAGAGCAGGGAACAGGGTAGAAACTTCCTTTTCATGATTGTTGGCACGATAACATGATTCCTCGTTTTGGAAAGGCCTTTCTTCCGGCATGTTTTGCGCAGGGCCGGACTCCGTTTCCCTTGCGGATAAAGGAAAGGTTCTCCATTCCGCACCCCGGAGCAACTTGACGGAAAGTCCGGAGTGCCGTATGCTGGACGGGACCTGCTATATGACCCGGAACGAGCCATCATCCCTTCCAGCTCCGCAGATGGAGGAAGATCCCAGATTCCTGACGGAACAAATTGTAACCTATTTGGGCAATAAGCGTTCCCTTCTTCATTTTCTGGGGACGGGGCTGGAACAGGTGAAAAAACGCCTGGGTAAGGAAAGGCTGAAAGCAGGGGATCTTTTTTCCGGCAGCGGCATTGTGGCGCGTTTTCTGAAACAGCATTCGGAAAACTTGATCGTCAATGATCTGGAGGAATACAGCCGGGTCGTCAATACCTGTTACCTGAGCAACGCGGAGGAAGTGGAAAATCTGGAGCTGGACAGACATTACAGACGCCTGCTGCGGTATATGGAAACGCATGAATCCCCTGGCTTCATCACGGAACTGTACGCTCCCAGAAATCCGGACTGCATCACGGCGGATGACCGCGTTTTCTATACGCGCCGCAACGCCGTGTACCTGGATACGGCGAGGCAGACCATCAATTTGCTTCCGGCAGAAGTCAGGCCCTATTTTATCGCTCCTCTTCTGGCGGAAGCTTCCGTCCACACAAACACATCCGGCGTATTCAAAGGTTTTTACAAAGACAGGAACGGAATCGGCAAATTCGGGGGAACGGGAGGCAACGCCCTTTCCCGCATTCTGGGAGAAATTTCGCTGCCGTTTCCCGTGTTTTCCCGGTTTGACTGCCGGTATTCCATCCATTGCCGTGACGCCAATGAACTGGCTGCCGAGCTGCCGGAAATGGATGTGGTGTACCTGGACCCTCCCTATAACCAGCATCCGTACGGTTCCAATTATTTCATGCTGAATTTGCTGTCTTCTTATGAAAAGCCGGAGGAAACCAGCCGAGTTTCCGGCATTCCCGCAGATTGGAAACGTTCCACGTACAATAGCCGCCAGCATGCTCCGGAGGCCCTGTTCCGGCTGCTGGAGGATTGCCCGGCCAAATTTATTCTGCTTTCCTACAGCTCGGAGGGGTTCATCAACTATGAGGAGATGACCGGTTTCCTTGGATGCCTGGGCCATACCGTTACGCTGGAAACGCCGTACGCCGCGTTCCGGGGCAGCCGGAATTTCAGAAACCGTCCTCAGAACGTGACGGAATTCCTGTTCCTGGTGGAACGGTTTTAACAGATGACAGGAAAAGCAGCCTCCATGCAAACTCATTTGGAACGCTTCATCCGTTTTCTGGCCGCGGAGAAAGGCCTGAGCACCGCCTACCAGCTTTCCGTGAGACAGACCCTGGAGGAATTTGCCCGGTTTCTGGAAATGGATAATACCGGCCTTGCCCAAACGGGCATCGACACGCTTTCGGCATTTCTGCGGCATTTGCAGGACCGGGGCATGGCCCGCAGCTCCATGCGGGTGGAAATGGTGCATCTGCGTATTTTTTTCCGGTGGCTGGCCGGAACGGGAATACTGGAAAAAGACCCTTCCGTATTTCTGGAAATGCCCCGGCAGGGGTTGTCGCTTCCTCATGTGCTGGATCAGAAAACCGTCTCAAATTTGCTTGAAAGCATTGACATTCAAGATATTCCTCTGGGATGTAGAGACAGGGCGCTTCTGGAGATGATTTACGCCTGCGGGATGCGTGTTAGTGAAATAATTAATTGCAAATTAGAGAGTTTTGATAAAGATGAAGCTTTTGTCCGCGTGCTGGGGAAGGGGAATAAAACCCGGCTGGTGCCCGTAGGGAGATCCGCTTTGGATGCTTTGCAAATGTATTTGGAAAAAGGAAGACCCAAACTGGTCAGGACGGGAACGAAAAGCCACATCTTTCTGACAGTACGCGGCCGTCCGTTGACGAGGGAGCGGGTTCGTCAAATTCTCCGGGAACGCGCCAGAGCCGCAGGACTGGAACAGCATGTTTTCCCGCATATCCTGCGTCATTCCTTCGCCACGCATCTTCTGGAAAACGGAGCGGATCTGCGTATTATTCAGGAGATGCTGGGCCATGCCGATATTTCAACCACCCAGATCTATACGCATTTGGAGCAGCAGCGGCTGAACTCGATTCATCACCGCTTCCATCCCAGAGGATAGTTCATCATTCATTCCCATGCCGCATTTTTTCACGTCCTCCCAATCATATCATAATCATTTAAATATTAACGGTCGGAGAATTATTCTACCGGAATTATATTTGGCATTACATATATTATGCGAAGTATAGTTTAGGCAGCATTCTCCCATTCTCATTGGACGGAAAACGCGCTCTGTCACTTGACAAATATGCAAGCATTTCATAGCTTCATTAAATGAGTGGCCCTTGCCTTGTCCGTACCGTTGCCATTTTCATCCTTTTTTCATCTTTTTCCCTTCTTCATGCCGAAGATGAGGAATTTTCCGATATCATGGAACTGGTATCGGAAACGGAGAACTGTTCCGCCAAACTGGCCCGTGACAAAAACGCGACGGAAGAACAGAAGAAGGAAGACAGAAAGCGCAGGAAAATCGGCATTGGAGAAACGGTCACCGTTACCCTGAACTGTAAAAAGCCGTTTCTGTTGGAGCCGAAGGATCAAATTCAATGGAAAGTGATTGAGGGAAAAGAGTTACTTGAAGATGGTTTAAAAACAGAAGAAACAACAGAAAAAGCTAAATTTCGGATAAATCCTTGCGCCAGTAAAGAACAAATCCAGCAGTCTGGAGGGAAAGTAGCCATTGAAGTGGAAACCGAACTGGGAACGGCCCTCCCCCGCCCTATCGAATTTGACGTTGTTTTTCCTGAACATCTTACTGCGGAACATGAAACTTTGGGAGGAATGGTTAAAGGCGTTCCTGCGGCAGATATGGGATTCCCCCGGGATGGAGATCCTGCACATGGAGTTTCCGCACAGCTTCTCGTTTCCATCCATCCTCTGGATGTCTGTTTTAAAGGAATTCGTGTCATTGAAAAAGACAAGGGGTATGTTGGAGCTGCCGGGAGTCTGGCGCAGCCCCATGCAGCGGACAGCGTTTGGAGCGTAGGTCTTGACAACCGTTTTGGATTGCATGACAACGTAGGTATAAAATCCGGGGTGAATGGCCATATGCAATGGGATGAAATTCAGGGTTATGATGCCGATGGTCATCCTGTCTATAAACATTCGTATCCTAATGAATTTACATGGAATTGCCTTTTCAGGACATATGGGGGAGATGAAAACAAAGAAGGAATATCCGATATTGCCACGGTTTTTCAGAATTTTTATATAGAGAGTAAAGGAGAAGGATTGTTTTACGCCAGAATCCGTAAATTTCTGGTGGATACCAAGAAGAAGGATGAATGTTCCGTTGAACGGACGTCTGGTGGCGATCATATTTTTAAACCCTGATATATAATTTGACAATGAAGTCTGTAATAAAATGTTTTCTGTCTTGCTCATCCTCCGTAGCGCTGCTTGCGACCTTTTCCTCTGTTATTGCATTGCCTTCGTCCGCCGCTTTTCCGGCAGATTCGCAAGAATTGAGACTCAGCAGGGATTCTGACATTGGAGAATTAAAAAAACTTCTTCAGCAAGGAGAACTCGTAAAATTTTACCAAACAGCCCACACCCATATGGGGCAGCTTGAGTGGAGTGACATCAGAGGGGGAGTTTCCCCGGACAAGCTGGATCGGTTATTGTTGATAGCCCGGATTACTTCCGCTGCTCCTCTGTTTGGAGAGAACGAAAATACACCGTTTGAACAAATGACGCAGGATTTCGCTTCGGCAGGAGATATTCGTCTTAAGGGAAAAGTTATGAAAAACCTACTCATCATTTCCAAAATCAATCTCAAGCAAAAATGCTCTGCCGTGAGAAAGAAGGAAGTGGGGCAGCTTTGCTCCATTTACGCGGCAACGATGCTGAAGATGATGAAAGAAGCCTACATTCCTGATTTTGAAGGCTGGAAGAAAGAAGTTATGGAGAGAAAAACGGCGGTTTGGAGCAAAGAGTTTAACGCCAGGTGGGAGTCCTTCCTGAAAGAAAGAGACGAGAGAGTGGAGAGAAAAAAGAAGGAACTCTCCATACCATTCGAACAGAGAATGCGACGGCAAAAAACGGAAGAGGAACGGATAAGAGACAGGGAATTTGGAGAGAAAGACGCCGCCTTCATGCAGGAAGCCAGGGAAAAATGGAATAAACGAATGAATCTTGACGTCAGCCTTTCTATGATGGATGGCCGAAACTCCAAAATCAAATCATTCCTCAAAGATAAGGGAGGATCCTTATTGCGCATTCTGTTGGACAACTACCCCGGCAAAGCCACCGAAGTGTTTAAATACCTGAAGCTGGCAGGGTATGAGGAAGGAGAAATGATGGAGTTTATTGACCGGGAAATGGGAAAAAACAAGGATACGGAGTTCCTGTATCAAAGTTCCTTGGGAAGAAAGTTCCTTAAAGAGAAAAAAGAGTAATTCTTTATAAAAAGTGCAATATGGATTCAACAGAGTTGTCAGGAATGATTTTTATTGTTCCTGTCCAGATGTTTTTCTTTCTTCTTCCTTTTCTTAAGTTCTCAGCTGAATAGGATATTCTCCATTTGAAATGATTCAGGAACGAACTTTCGGCGAAATCCATGTTTTTTAATCCTGATTTTATGATTGACCGAATTTTCAGTTTTCTGTCTTGCTCATCCTCCGTAGCGCTGCTTGCGACCTTTTCCTCTGTTATTGCATTGCCTTCGTCCGCCGCTTTTCCGGCAGATTCGCAAGAATTGAGACTCAGCAGGGATTCTGACATTGGAGAATTAAAAAAACTTCTTCAGCAAGGAGAACTCGTAAAATTTTACCAAACAGCCCACACCCATATGGGGCAGCTTGAGTGGAGTGACATCAGAGGGGGAGTTTCCCCGGACAAGCTGGATCGGTTATTGTTGATAGCCCGGATTACTTCCGCTGCTCCTCTGTTTGGAGAGAACGAAAATACACCGTTTGAACAAATGACGCAGGATTTCGCTTCGGCAGGAGATATTCGTCTTAAGGGAAAAGTTATGAAAAACCTACTCATCATTTCCAAAATCAATCTCAAGCAAAAATGCTCTGCCGTGAGAAAGAAGGAAGTGGGGCAGCTTTGCTCCATTTACGCGGCAACGATGCTGAAGATGATGAAAGAAGCCTACATTCCTGATTTTGAAGGCTGGAAGAAAGAAGTTATGGAGAGAAAAACGGCGGTTTGGAGCAAAGAGTTTAACGCCAGGTGGGAGTCCTTCCTGAAAGAAAGAGACGAGAGAGTGGAGAGAAAAAAGAAGGAACTCTCCATACCATTCGAACAGAGAATGCGACGGCAAAAAACGGAAGAGGAACGGATAAGAGACAGGGAATTTGGAGAGAAAGACGCTGCCTTCATGCAGGAAGCCAGGGAAAAATGGGACAAATGTAGGAATCTTGCCAATATATTAAGTATCATGGAAGATCGAAACTCCAAAATCAAATCATTCCTCAAAGATGGAGGAGGAGGTTTATTACGAATTTTGTTGGACAACTACCCCGGCAAAGCCACCGAAGTATTTAAATACCTGAAGCTGGCGGGATATGAGGAAGGAGAAATGATGGAGTTGGTTGATCGGGAGGAGGGAAAAACCGAAGAAACGGAATTTTTGTATCAAAGCCCGTTGGGAAGAAAGTTCCTTAAAGAGAAGAAACAAAAGAAATAATTACTGCCAGAGCGCGGAATCATGATATTTTTAGTTTGCAAGGGTATTTTATCTTTTTGAGATTCCTTCTCTCTTGCCAGATCACCTTTCATCCTTCATAATAAAAAAAGCATGAATACTTTCGTTTCTCTTTGCCTGGTCGGGAGCCTCAGCCTGAGTTCCCTTTGTTATGCGCAGTACATGGATAACGATGCCAAGAAGAAGGTAATCAAGGATTTGGATAATTTGCTCGCTCTGAACAGGTCTGCAGAAACCAAGGTAATCAATGCCGCTATCAGCAAACTGAATTCCGCCGGCAGGGATCCCGGCGCCGCATATGACCTGCTGATTCAGTCCAAGAAGTTTCTGATGGAAACGGAAAAGGAGAAGGACAAGAGCCAGGGGAAGAGCGCCAAAATCGCCTCCAATTCCATGAAGGACTGGATGGACCGTGAAGCGAAGAAGTACCAGGATAAAAATGCCCGTAAAGGATTAATGCTTCAATATCAATGGGGAGTACTCGTCCTCAAGGCTCGTCTTAAGGAAAATTTAATGAACGCCACCTCCAATTCCACCGGAGGAACAGCGGAGGAAACCCTGGACGTTACGGAGTTCCAGAAGCCGGCCATGGATTTGCTGAATGCCTACCTGTCCGCCTGCTCCGACCCTGATTTTGTCGACCCTTCCTCTTCCAAAAACAACAATGGGGCAGCCGGAAGAGCCGGCGCCCGTATAGCGGAACAATCCGTCCTTAATACGGAAGTGGGGGAGGCCCTGGGCATCAGCAGCATGTCTTCCAAGGCTTTCCCGGATTCCATGAAAAACCGGGATGAAATTTTTGACAAGCTGTTTTTTACCGGATACCGGAAGACCCGCAACCTTCCCGCCCTCAGGCAGGCGTGGAACAAGAGAATTTCCATGGAAGTGGCTCTGGGAAAAATCAGCCATGCCATTTCCTCCGGCAAGAAATCCGGCATGCAGGGCCGCATCGCCAATGCGTCCGAAGACGAATTTGATGAGCAGGGAGCCGCCGTTCTGGATCGTTTGCGCTGGCGCTGCGAACTGGATTGCTTCGACTTGGGAGACCAGGCAAACGCCACGAGGAATATGATGACGCTGATCCGGACGACGGTGGATCCCGTGCACCGGGAACAAGGTATCCGCACCCTCCGGGATAAACTGGTTCAGAGCATGAAGAGCATGATGGATTCTCCGGAAGAAGAAAGCATGGCTGACGGTTCCTCTTCATCCTCTGCACCGCGTCCTGCCATGCGTTCCTCCAAAAAGAAGGCTCCCTCCACCACGATTACGACCAGCCGTGAAATGGATGATCCCGGAGCCATCGGAACGGATGTGCCGAAGCCTCCCAAACCTGCCCCAGCCCGGAGTGACGATTTTTTTGAAGACATCTGACTTTCTTCAGACAAAAGATGTTGCCCGAACGGCGGTTCCCCTGTTCATGGAATGCGCAGAGCATCCTTGACGTCCGGAGCCGCCGTTTTATACATTAAGGGCATGTATCAGCCATTTCAATTTTTCATGCCCTCGCAAATCTTTTTCGGCGCGGGTTCTTTGGACAATCTTGGTTCCGCTCCCCTGCCCGGCACCAAGGCCCTGATCGTCATCGGCGGGTCGTCCGTCAAACGCCTCGGGTATCTGGACCGCGTACAGGCTCTTCTGAAAAAACAGGGAGTGGAAAGCGTTGTTTTCGATAAAGTGCAGCCCAACCCCGTGGTGGAGCACGTAATGGAAGCCTCCTCCCTGGCCAGGGAAACGGGCTGTGATTTCGTCATCGGCCTGGGCGGGGGCAGCAGCATGGATTCCGCCAAGAGCATCGCCGTGATGGCGGCCAATCCAGGAACCTACTGGGATTACATCCAGGGAGGTTCCGGCAAGGGGCTTCCCATTCCCTGCAAACCTCTTCCCATCGTCTGCATCACCACTACGGCGGGAACCGGAACGGAGGCGGATCCGTGGACCGTCATCACGAAAGAGGACACGCAGGAGAAGATCGGTTTCGGGTTCAGGGGTACTTTCCCCACCATGTCTATCGTAGATCCGGAGTTGATGCTTTCCGTACCTCCCAAATTAACGGCATACCAGGGGTTTGACGCCCTGTTTCATGCCGTGGAGGGATATATGGCCACAATCGCCTCCCCCATGGGGGACATGTTCGCGCTTCAGGCCATTGAATACATTGCCAAATATCTTCCGCGTGCCGTGAATAACGGGGATGACCTGGAAGCGCGCGCCTATGTGGCGCTGGCCAATACCTATTCCGGATTTGTGGAAACCATTTCCTGCTGTACGTCGGAACATTCCATTGAACATGCCCTCAGCGCCTTCCATCCTTCCCTGCCCCATGGCGCGGGGCTAATTATGATTTCCTGGGCCTACCATGAAGCCTATGCTCCTTCCTGCCCGGAACGTTACGCAAGAGTTGCCTCAGCCATGGGACAGGAAGCCTCCGTGGACGGTTTCCTGAACGGCTTGAACAGCCTGAAGGAAGCCTGTGGCGTAGACAAGCTGAAGATGTCCGAATTCGGCATTACACCGGATTTATTTGACGAATACGCCAAAACGGCCTTTTCCACCATGGGCAATCTGTTTGAGCTGGACCGTTGCAAGTTGACTCCGGCGGACGTGGTCAGCATCCTGGAGAAATCCTATTTCTAGGAACAAGCAGCCGGGGAATCCATGCCGGGCTGGCTGCCGCCCGCCCGGCAGAATTTTTGCCGTTCCAATGCATTGGGAATGCCGTTAATTTCCATCATGCCTGGGCAACTCCCGGAATTAAAGGGGGAGCGTGGTTCTCCTGGCCGTCCATTTCCATTTCAGCAGTTCCCCTGTAAAACAGCACGGCTGGCCATGCGCAGCGCCAGGTTTCATGTTTTTTCTTTACCGGGCGGCCAGATAGCCCAGGCCAATGGCAAGGAGCCCCCCGGCAAAGCTGATGAGAGTGTAAAGGAAGAAGGCGGAGAAGTTCCCTTCCTTCAACAACAGGAAGGATTCATTCATCAGCGTGGAAAAGGTGGTGAAACCGCCGCACAGGCCTGCGGTAAGAAAGAGCCGCGTTTCCGTATGCACCAGGCTCCGGTCGAACAAACCGTAGAGGAAGCCCAGGATAAAACATCCCAGCAGGTTGACTGCCGCCGTACCCCAGGGGAACGAACTTGCCGAATTGACCTGGACGAACCGGGCCAGCAGGAAACGCAATACACCGCCCGCAAAGCTTCCCAGGCCCACTATCATCAGCATTTTCATCATATAGCGGCTTTTTCTATGTTTTAATGGGGAATAAAGTTTCGGAGCAGCGCCGAAATCTGCCGGGAAAGACGGGCTGCGGCTTCTTGTCCATGAAAGGGTTGCTGGCTGCGTTCCCGAAAACTGGTTTGGAAACGTTCGTGTCGCCTGGTGACGCCCTTTAACCGGAAACAAGACTTCTGGCCTGTATGCCGGCAGAACCTATTTCTTTTAAGAGTGTACGGGTAAAATACCCTGTTTTTTCCATATCGCCAGCCTTTTTGTTCTTGATTGCAGGGTAAAACCGTATTTCCTTTTTTCCATGTCCCAGCCCCTTCTCGTTACCGGAACCATCGGAATTGATACCATCCTTACTCCCGGCGGCAGGGCGGACGGTGTTCTGGGCGGTTCCGTTTCCTTTGCGGCCGTGGCTGCCCTTTTGTTTGCCGACCGCGTGGATGCCGTCAGCATCATCGGGGAGGATTTCCCCGCCCATTATGAAGCGGCCCTTGAGGCCAAAGGGTTGTGCATGAAAGGAGTAGAACGCAAGAAGGGGCCTTCTTTTGCCTGGACCGGGGAATATTTTGACAATATGAACAAGCGGAGGACCGTTTGTGCCAATGATGCCGTGATGCTGGAATGGAATGTGCACGTTCCGGAGCCTTTGAGGAACCATCCGGTGCTGGTTTGCTGCTGCATGGTTCCGGCCCAGCAGCTTAAGTGCATGGAACAATGTCCGGACGCGGCGTTGGTACTTTCCGATTCCATGGACAAGTGGCTGCGCCGCCAGCCGGAATTGCTGGATGCCGTGATCAGCCGTTCCCATATCACCATGATGAATGAGGATGAGGCGAAGGAATATGCCCAGGCGTTCACCGTCATGGAAGCCGGGGAATTCCTGCTTTCCAAAGGCACCGCATACGCAGTGGTGAAACAGGGGGAATACGGGGCCACTCTTCTGGGACGGGATGCCGGCGGGAATCTCCGGATTTTCCGTTGTCCCGCCTATCCCCTGAAAACTTTGGTGGATCCAACCGGCGCGGGGGATACGTTCCTGGGGGCTCTGGCCGGCTATTTGTCCACCCTGCCTCCCGGCCTTCCTTCGTTTGAGGAAGTGAAGAGGGGGATTGTGTACGGGACGGTGGCGGCCTCCTTCACCTGCGAGTCCTTTTCGGCAGACGCCCTTCTTTCCATGACAAAAGAGACCTTTCGCCGCCGTCTTGAAGAGTATGCGGAGATGTGCCGCCTGCCAGACATCCGGCTCTCTTCCGCAAGTGCCTGTTAAGACGGAATCAGACCTCCTGAAAAAGAGGGGATGCCGCCTTTGATGGTTCGTTTTCCGGTTTCCGTTTATGCGGACTGTCCGGAATTTTCAGGTGAAAAAGGCCCGGACGCGGAACATGGAAAACCCCGGCGTGGCTTGCACGGCCGGGGTTTCCGTAAAAACAGGGATGCAGTCGGCGGGATCAAGCATCCTGAAGGCCGAATTTAAGCTCGGCTTCCGAAACCACCTGGCCGTTCACCAGGCAGCGTGCCGTCGCCTGGCCGATGTTTCCGCGCATCTTGGTCAGTTCCGCTTCAATGATGAGCGTATCGCCGGGAACCACGACGCGGCGGAATTTAACCTTGTCCGCACTCATGAAGTAGCCGAGCTTGCTGGCATTGCCGGGCTGGCGCAGCATGACGATGGAGGCTACCTGGGCCATGGCTTCCACCTGGAGAACGCCCGGCATGACCGGATGTCCCGGGAAGTGGCCCTGGAAAAAGAGTTCATTCATGGTCAGGTTCTTCAATCCCCGGCACTTGGTTTCTCCTTCAAAACCGATAATGCGGTCCACCATCAGGAAGGGATAGCGGTGCGGCAGAAGGCTCATCACTTCGTTGATGTCCAGCACGGCGTCTCCGTACGGAACATTGACGGGATTGGGAGCCATCTGCTGGTTGCGGTGGTGTTCCTTTTTGAGCTTGGCCGTAAGTTCGGTGTTCGGGCCGTGGCCCGGCTTGATGGCGATGACGTGGCCCAGGATGGGTTTGCCGCACAGGGTCAGGTCTCCAATAAGGTCCATGGCCTTGTGGCGGGCAAATTCATTGATGAAACGCATGGGCTCCTTGCTCATGAGCTCATCGCCGCGGATGACCACGGCGTTTTCCAGGCTGCCGCCCTTGATGAGGCCCTTCTCCAGCAGGGGCTTGATGTCTTCGTAGAACGTAAAGGTGCGGGCCGGGGCCAGTTCCTTTTCATACGTTTCCGGCGTGATAACCGAGTCAAAGTACTGGGTAATGCGGTTTTCCGGCCCCACGCAGGTGACGGAAACGCGGAATTGCTTGGAGGGGAGAATGGTCAGGATGGAACCGCCCTTGGTTTCAATGGTAACGGCCTCGCGCACTTCCAGATAGCGGCGCGGCACGTCCAGTTCCACGATGCCGGCGCTCTTGATCAGCTCTACGTAGGGGGCTGAGGACCCGTCCCCGATGGGCGGTTCATTGGCGTCCATTTCAATGACGGCGTTGTCAATGCCCATGCCCGTGAGGGCGGAGAGAATATGTTCCACGGTATGCACTTTGACGGAACCTTCAGCCAGGCTGGTGGCGCGTTCCACAGTCTGCACCTTTTCCACGTCCGCGCTGATGAAAGGCTGGTCCGGAATGTCCACCCGGCGAAATTTAATGCCGAAGTCGGCAGGAGCCGGCTTCAGGGTCAGGGTAACGGGCTGTCCCGTATGCAAAGAGGTACCGGCCAGGGAGGCCGGAGAGCCGACAGTTCTTTGGTTTCCACATGCCATGCGGGGATGCTAGTGAATGAGCTTCCGTTTGGAAAGCACGAAATCACGGATTTTCCTTTAAATTCGGGGAAGAGGCGGCATTCCGGCGTGTCATCCCGGAAAGAAGAGGATAAAGGGCGCTTGAAAAAAAGCCGCTCACCCAGTAGTGATGTTCCATGCACATTACAGCAGGCCTCCGCATTTCCCGTGCGTTTATTCTCGGCGCCGGGCTGGGTACCCGCCTGCGCCCTCTCACCGGCATTCTGCCCAAGCCGCTGATTCCCTTTTTCCATGAGCCCCTTATTCTGCATTCCATGCGCCGATGCTACGATTGCGGCATACGGGAGTTCATCATCAACACCCACCATCTGGCGGCAGCTTGGGACAAGGTGTTCCCTGAACATTCATGGAACGGCTGCCCCGTTCATTTCAGCCATGAACCCGTGCTGCTGGATTCCGGCGGCGGCGTCAAAAAGATAGAGCCACTGGCTTCCGCGGAAGAGCCGCTGCTGGTGGTGAACGGAGACATGGCGGCCACATTTGACCTGGGCCGCCTGCTGGAGGAGCATTTGAGCCGCCGCCCTCCCGTGACGCTGGCTCTCCGCACCTCCGGAGACAAGAAGAACGTGGGATTTGATTTTTCTTCCGGCCTGGTGACGGATATGAGGCACGCCCTGGGCCGCGACCCCGGATCCTGCCAATTCACCGGCGCGTACTGTATGGAGCCGGAAATATTCCGACGCATCCCTTCCGGGGAAGCCGTTTCCATTATTCCCCTGTTTCTGGATTATATCCGGGAAGGACGCCTGCGCGGCATTCTGGCGGACGACGGGTTGTGGATGGACATGGGAACACCGGAGGCCTATCTTCAAGCCCATCTGGATTTCCCATCCCCCGCTCCACGCATCCACCCCCGGGCCAGAGTGTCCCCCCGCGCCTTTGTGGACGGCCATTGCGTGATAGGCCCCGGAGCTGCGGTAGAGGACGGCTGCCGCCTGCAAGGCTGCGTTGTCTGGCCGGGCGTATGCGTGCCTTCCGGCACTTGCGCGGAACGCCGGATTTTCTATTGTTCCCCCACCTATTACTGACGATGCTTTTTCTGCGCCTGCTTCCCCTGATATTGTGCTTTTCCGGCCTGGTTCACGCAGAACACCGCGTTTTCACCAGGAAGGACGGATTTTTGTCCATGCGGGACAAGCTGAACGTGTATTTTTTCCGTTCTGATACGCACCGCCTGCTGGTAAGGGATGAAGGGAGCGTCAAAACGCCCCGGTACGGCTCCCTGGACAAGGCCATGAGGAAAAGCCCCTGCGTGGCCGGAGTCAACGGAGGATTCTTCAGCGCAGACGCGGAGGGAACTCCCCTGGGCCTGGTCGTCCAGGACGGCAAACGGCTTTCTCCGCTGGCCACGGGGTCCTTCGCTGTTTCCGGTGTCGTTTACGAAGGAGGCAGAGACGGATTAACCCTGGTCCGCAGTTCCGTGCTGAGGCGCATGAAAAGACTGCCGGCCATGCAGGCGGCTATCCAAGGGGGGCCCTTTCTGGTGGAGAACGGCTCCGCCGTAAAAGGGCTTAACGCGCAGAAGTCCACCTACCGCACCTTCATTGCCACGGACGGCGGCAGGAGGTGGTGCATCGGCGTTTCCTCATCCCTGACTCTGAAGGAGTTGGCAGCCTGGCTGGCGGCTCCCGGGGCATTGGGAAATTTCCGGGTGGAAACGGCCCTGAACCTGGACGGCGGCTCTTCTTCCGCCTTCTGGTGCCATGAAACAGGCATTTCCTACCCTGCGTTCAAACAAGTCAGGAATTATCTGGGCGTAGCCCCCGTGGAACGCCGGTAAACTCCGTTCTCCACGGGACCATGGACGCGTTTCCCTGCGCCTATCCTGCGCAGCAACAGAGCCGCGAACATCAGGAAACAAACCAGGACGGCCCAGTCGCCCAGCATGGCGTACAGGGTTATTTTCGTACAGCCCACAGGCAATGTGGCAGCCATCACCCCTTTGGTAAACGGTGAACCGGAGGAATCCCGCAAATCCGCAATAACCGCGCCGTTGGGGGCCAGAGCCACGCTTACGCCGGTATTGGCGGCACGGACCATGGCACGGCGCAGCTCAATACACCGGAACGCCGCATTGCGCCAATGCTGTTCGTTGGCGCAGGAACGGTTGAACCACCCGTCATTGGTCACGTTCACCATCAACTGGGGCTCCTGCCGGATGAAGCGGCGCACCCAGCTTCCCACAACATCTTCAAAGCAGACAAGAGGGATGACCCCCACCGTAACGGAGCTTCCGGGACGGATGGGCACGGGAACGGGGCTGGAGGAACACCCGGGCGTATAATTCAGTCCCATGGCGGTTCCGGCGGAAGCCTCAAAGGCTTTTTCCAGAAATGGGAATGTTTCCCGCATAGGGATGTATTCGCCGAAGGGGACCAGCATGGCCTTGGCGTGCGGCCGGGCTGTGGAATAATCCCCCTCAAAGACGGTAAGGCAGTTGTAAGCCCGCGCCACACGCCCATCATCAGACAGATAGATATCATCCGTGCCCGTCAGCAGAATAAAATTGCATATCCCGTTCCGGAGAGCCTGGACGTAATCTTCTTCCGCGCTCAAAAAGTTGACATTGTCCTGGTTGGAGAAGCGTTCTCCCGTGGCATCACGGTAAAACGTGGAAATGGGGAAGGAACTTTCCGGCCAGATTACCCAGGCCGGCATATCCAGGGAGGCTTCCGCGCCGTCTTTGACCGCCTGTTCCAGAGCGCGGTTTTGAAGATCCAGCATTCCCTGTTCCGTCATGTCCAGCAAAGCCCGGTAAATGTTCCTCCGGTTGGCCGGGTCCCATTTTTCCTTCTGGCTCAGATTCAGCTGCACGGCCATGACGGGAACGGTGAATCTGCCGTCTCCCGTGGCTTCGGCAGACTGGGCGGAGTAACGGGCCGTCCAGATCACGCCAGTGACAAACATGGTTAAAAGAACCGCCACCAGTATGAAAAAATCCCAGGGAACAGTGCGCCTGCCTTCATGGATAATCATGGTTCCGGCCCGGCGGCAAACGCGCCAGAGCCAGACGGAAAAAACGGCCGGAATAAAAGCCAGCGCCGTTACTCCAAGATATTCCGCCCACTGGGCCAGAGGATTGCCGTAAAGGGCCACGCCCAGATTGTTCCAGCCGAAGCCCGGTATCAGCCAGCCCCGCCCCCATTCCAGACATACCCATAAAGCGGCGCCCGCCAGAGCGGCGGAAGCGCTGGGCAGTATGTCGCCCAGGGCCCAGGTTTTCCAGGCGGCCCGGCGTTCCTTTGCCTTCAGCCTCGCATCGGGCAGCGGCCGGGCGTCCGGACGGAAGAACACTCCCATGACCAGAGCCCAGAGGCCGGGAAACAGGCCTCCGTAAAAAATCATCAGGGGAATATAGCCCAGCGTGCTGACTTCATTGACCCACCAGAAGGAAATGCCGTAAAATACTACCCCAAACATCCAGCCATACAGGGCGTATGCCAGCATTCCCCTTTTCCCCTCCCGCCTGCGGCCGTACCACAGGGCTGTCAGCAGAGGCAGGAACCCTATCCATACGCACCCGCCCCAGTCCACCGGGATAAAGGCGCAGGCCATCAGAATTCCGGAAAAAGCGGCCAGCAGCAGCCCTGCCCACACGGGCAGGAGACGAGGGAGGGAAGCAGGTGGGATATTCATCGTGAAAAGCCTTTTATTCCGGGAACGGGAATGCCGCCATTGTCCCCCATGCTGACTCATTCCTGCAACAAAAAAGATTGCAAAATTTACTCAAATGCGGAAATAGTGGGCGCAGTTCATACAACCCATCATACACAATGGCAGATATCGACGAAAAAACACCTCTAAACGTCCCCGGGAAATTTTACGTGGACAGTTCCTGCATTGACTGCGACCTTTGCCGCGAAACGGCTCCGGAAAACTTTGGACGGGATGACGATGAAGGAGTATCCTATGTCAAGAAGCAGCCGGACAACGACGAAGAGCTGAGCGCCTGTGAGGAAGCCCTGGAAGGCTGCCCCGTGGAAGCGATTGGCAACGACGGCGAATAATATTCTCCATATATTATTTTAACCGGCCCGGGGCTGTTGGCATTCAACGCTCCGGGCTTTTATTTTCCCCCATGTCCTCCCCTTGGTTTCCCTATACGCCGGACAGAGACCGTCCGGATCCCCACGCCTCCCCCGTCCGGTATGATTATCTTTCCCGTGACGAACAGGAGGTGAGGCAGGCGCTGGCGGACTGGTTCCAGATATCCCCCGCCACCAGTGAAACACGTAACCTCCATACGGCGGAATCCCTGCTGGGGGATATTCTGTCCAGGCTTCCCCTGGACGGCGACGGGATGGATCCCGAATTGCTCCGGGCAGGATGGCTGAAAGCTGCGGGGCCATTCCTGGGCCAGCAATCCAACCTTCTTTCCATTGTCAAGGGAGTGGCCACCATCCAGGTGCTTCAACCGGCCATGCGCTACCATCTCCAGCAGTGGCAGGGAGCCCTGCTGGGAAAACTGAAGGACCAGTTCGGCAAGGACGCCGTTCATTCCATCCGCATACGGATAGGATAATTTTATACTGCGTAAAATGTTTTCTTTTGCAATTTCCCTGTTTCTTTGAAAGATCATTCATCATCCACGTGTAACATTTGCCATGCGATTATCCCTTTCCGCGCCTTTGCTGGCTTCCGGCCTGATGCTTTGTTTTACCTCCTCCCATGGAGACTGGACATCCCCGCACCCTCTCCAGCAGGAAAAAGCCGCTCCGGTCCCACTGATTCCCTTCCCGTCCCAGGTGGACTGGAAAACGGGAACATGCCCTAAAAAGGCTCCCGTTTCCGTGAAAAAAAACGCGTCCCTGTCTAAGACGCTGGGCAAGGAAGGGTATGAACTGCGGATCCGCCCCAACGGCATTCTGATTAAGGCCGCTGACGATGCGGGCGTTTTTTATGCCCGCAGAACGCTGGACCAGCTGGGAGCCAGGGGAGATTACCCGTGCTGCGACATCAAGGACAGCCCCGCGTTCGCCATCCGGTGCTTCATGCATGACGCAGGCCGCCATTTCCGGACTGTTGAAACACTCAAGGCGGATATTGATGAAATGGCCCGGCTGAAAATAAACGCTTTTCACTGGCATCTGACGGATTACCCCGCATGGCGCATCCAGTGCAAAAAGTACCCTGTTTTGAATGATCCCTCCAAGAGGATTCAGGGACGGGACGTTAACGGCACCTACTCCTACGACCAGATACGGGACTTATTCCGCTACGCCAGGGAGCGCCATGTCCAGATTATTCCGGAAATCGATATGCCCGGGCACAGCACCTATTTTAAAAACTGCTTTGGCTTCCCGATGCATGATCCCAGAGGCATCAACATTCTGGAAGAACTGCTGGAAGAATTTTGCAGGGAAATTCCGGCGGAAATGTCTCCCTACCTTCATATCGGAGCGGATGAAATCCGCATTCCCAACGGAAAGCAGTTTGCGGACCGGATGGCGGCCAAGGTCAAATCCCTGGGACGGCAGCCCATCCAATGGGCGGGCAACAATGACCTGCCTGTGTCCGGAGACAGTTATGCCCAGCTGTGGAATGATGAAAATTCCGTAGGCCTGCCGGATCCAGCCAGGCAGAAGAATCCCTACTTCGACTCCACGGCAGGATACGTCAATTCCTTTGACCCCGGCATTCTGGTGCGCAGGAATTTCTTCCGCCAGCCCTGCGGAACAGCCAGGGGAAACAACCATTCCCTGGGCGTCATCCAGTGTCTATGGCCGGATACCCGGGTGGAGAACAAAAAAAACATTCCTGTCCAGAGCCCCCAGTGGCCTGCCATGTTCGCCATGGCGGAACGCAGTTGGAAAGGAATTCCAGAGGATGGTTCCCGTTTTGCCGGCAGTCTGCCGGAAAAGAACACGGAGGCTTATCAGGCCTTCTCTCTGTTTGAAAAACGCATGGAAGCCCTGGCCGGAAGCAGGCCTTTCCCTTACTGGAGGGATTCTTTCGTGGAATGGACGGTATTCGGCCCCGTTCCGCAGGACAGGCAGGAAGAAGTAAGAAATAACCTGCTGGCGGGCAAATCTCCCGCAGGACTGTCTCCCGTCCAGACGCGCGGAGGCAATTTGTATTTCCGTACCCGTGCGGGTGCGGAGGGTCTATTTTCCAAGACAAAACCGGGGAATACGGTCTGGGCGGAGACGACGTTTCACTCACCCGTGGAGGGCACCATGCACGCTATGGTGGGGTTTGACGCTCCGGCCCGTTCCACACGGCGCTGTTCCGGAGTACCGGCTGCCGGGGAATGGTCCCAATGCGGCACCAGAATATGGGTAAACGGCAAGGAAATGAAAAATCCCCAAACTTACAAACTGGCAGGCCAGCGGCGTTACGAAAAGCATACATGGAATTCGCCCGCCAATGAAATGCCCTTTGACAACGAGGAATTCTGGTGGGCCCGGCCTCCTGTTCCCTTTCAAGTGAAGGCCGGGGAAAACAGGATCCTGATAGAACAACCGTACACAGGAGAATTCCAGTCGTGGGGAGTCAGCTTCATTCCGGTGAAAAAAGCGGGAGACCGCTGGATTGCCGACCCAAGCTATTATGCCAAACCCAGGAGAGAGAAACAGGATGACGTCTCTCCGGTGCCATAAAAGTAAACATGGAACACTCCCGGCGGAGCTTTCCGTCCGTTGTTCCAAAGGTCATTTTCCCCCGCTCATCAGGACGAGGGAACGGGGGAAATAGCGTTTGAGGAATACGTAAACGCTCCGCGCCATCATGTAAACCGCGGGAACCAGGCACCACCACGCCCAGGCAGGCCATGGGGAGGGAAAACAGCTCTCTACGCCCATCAGGGCTATCAGAACAAAAATATGGGAACAATACACGAAAAAGCTGCCGGACGCCCACCGGGCCAGCTTTTCCGACCAGCCGGGGCTGACGGCCTTTACAATAATTCCGAAGCTGAGGAAGGCCAGAACAATCAATCCGGGAAAAGAGTCGTCCGCAATCAGGAAAGAGTCCGTACAGCTTACCCAGACAAGAACCACGGAGACTAAAAGAATGGAACCATGCACGGCAAGGGGCATGTTGCCCCAGCGGTTCAGACAGCCCGGTGCGGCAGACGCCAGCATAACGCCGAGCGCAAAATCCCCAAACATGTACGGACTGGGCCATGCCAGGGAGTCGTCCCACCGGTGCAGAAACAGGCAAAACAGGCCAAAGGCGTAAAGAGCTGGACGGAAACGGGAGAGCAAAAACGCAGCCAGGGTAAACATCATCAAGTCTCTCAGGAACCACATCGGGGTCAGCATGGGACATGTTCCCAGCCCAAACACGGAAGCCAGAGAACCAGGGGCAAGAGGCATGCCCGCCGCCAGCCAATAGGCCGCGCACCAGAAAAGATAAGGCCGCAGCAAAACCAGCAGGCGGCGGCCCGCCCACATTCCGGCTCCCTGTTCATCAAGGCCGGAGGCGGAAAAATACCCCGCCAGCAGGAAAAACGTCGCCAGCGCCGGACCAATCAGCCATTGGTTGGGAGGAAACCCCATGGAAGGGACGTGCTGCATGATAACCACCAGCGTCGCCAGCAGCCGTGCAATCTCCACCCAGGGCAAACGAGGGTGAATTTCTTTACCGGACGCGGAGGAGACGGTCATGACAGCCCCATTCTGGATGATTGTTTTGAAAAAGCACTATTTTTTATTGATTTTATAGACGAAAAGCGGCCTTATCAACCTTCACAGGCATCGTATTATGGAAAATACCTGAAAATGATTTTTTTCTCATATTTTCATTTATGGCTCTTTATATTTCCATATGGGAAATAACACGCATTCCGAGCGCAAGGCTGCATCAATACACACTCCCGCACTGGATATTCCCGGATTTTGCCGAAACAGCTGCTGCCATATTGCAGGTGCTCCCGGATGGTTCTCCCATTGCAATTCCGTATTTTCCATTCATCAATGCCGTATGTCGCGAACGCCTCCCCTTCCCTGCCCGATGATTCGTAAAATCATCAGCGGCTCCTTTGGGGAATCAGGGCTGAAGCCGCCGCAAGGACCTGAAGGCCCACAAAAAGGAAAAACCAGAACCAGCCGCCTTCCACAAAACCGTAAGAGTGCAGGCCAATCCCCATGAGGTTGACACCGAACCACCCCCAGGCTGCCACGATATTTCCGAGCGAGGCAAGAACGAGGAAGCCTTGACAGGAACAGACGTGTAAAAGTCGGGCATGGAGGGAGCAGGAGCACCAAAGGAGTGTCATTAACGCACCGTTTTCTTTAGGGTCCCACCCCCAGAACCGTCCCCAGCTCATGTCGGCCCAGATGCCGCCGAGCATTGTCCCCAGAAAACAGAAGAAGAGCGCCACGAGAAGGATGCGATAGACTCCGCAGGCCCCGGCTTTCAGCCCCTTTTCACCCTGTCCGAAGAAACGGGCCACCAGATGATATGAGGCTAAAAACCCGGCAAAAAAAACACTTCCGTAGCCTATCATGATGGTCATTACGTGCATGGTGAGCCAGAAATTCGAATTGAGAACGGCACGCATCATGCCCAAGGTATCGCCGCTGTAGGGCAAATTCATGGCTACCAGAAGTGAGAGAAGACCGGAAGCGCAGGCGACCGCGGCAGCAGGAAGCTGACGGCGGAGGATATAAAGCGTCCCGCCGAATAATGAGGCTACCGCGCCCGCAAAGACGACCGAGGAATACAAATTGGTTACCGGGGGGCGCGATTGAATGTACATGCGGGCCGCAATGCCGAATAAATGCCATAATACCGCCATACACAGGAAGACCGTCGCAAAATGCAGCAATGTCTTCCGCCGCTTGAGAAACAGAGAGACCACGAAACAAACCAACGACATGCCGTAGAGAAGGAAGCCTCCCAAGAAGGGTTCGATAGCATTGACGCAATGCTCGAAATGCAGTTTGAAAGAATCCATGGGCAGTATTGACTCCAATTCCCCAGAAAGTTGACGCAGAGTCTCTGCCGCAGTAGATTCATCTCCGGCAGCATAGGCATCGCAGGCTGCGGCATAGGCTTTCAGGGCGGTCCACCCGGCGGGACTGAGATTTTTTTCGAGCAGAGCAGCAGCCGGGGTCAGGTAGCTTCCCTCATGAGGGATTACTCGCAGGGCCACATTCGGATCCGCTTCTTCTACCTGCACAAGAGCCTGGAGGAATTGAAAATAGCGATTGGCACGGTAGAGCCGGTCAAGCGAAGGATGGCGTTTTTCACGTTCAGCGGCTTCAAGCTCTGCTGAGGCTTCGGCCATAGCTTCATGCCATGCATCAAGCGTCCCCAAACAGCCCGATGTCCCCTCCAGGCGGAGAGCGAGCGCAACGCCGGCCTGCTCATAAACGGCGAGTGCGCCCAGTACGGCTTCCGCGGCATGGGCCTGAGGAGAATTTCCCCGCAGAGAGCCGCGCAGCAGGCCAGCCTTCTCAACTGCATCGGCATAGGAAAAATAACGGCCTCGTCCGCCAAGGAATTCGACCATATCCCTGTTATCCGAACGCAGAAAAGGTTCGCCGGCCATTTTTGCCGGGCTGGCGTTTAATGCCAGCAACCACTTCACCGGCCCGGTCCGAGAGCCTCCAAGATTCACCGACGTGCGGCCGCTTGCCAATTTAAGGGAATCCGCCGCTGCGCTTGAAACCGGCATCACTCGTCCAGCCTTCAGGCATGGCAGCGCGCCGGGTGAGGGCGCCCCTATGCCGTCAAATGAGGAAAAAGAACTACCAATCCTCTGAAAAAGAGGCGATAACGCAATCGCAAAAGCAACGAAAAACGCCGTAAATAAAGTAATTTTACACTGCATGTTTTTTTCGGGCACGCAGGGTTGGGAGAAAAATCAGCAGCATGCCCGCAAATACGCCGGGCACCGATATCCACGGAAAAAAGCGCACCGGATTGCGTACGGCTGTGACTACACTCGTGCGGCCCCCATTGGCGTAACTGCTCTGGTAAAAAATCCAGCCGCCAAAGGAGACCGGAGCATTCATGCGAATAACCGTTTCCGTGCTTTCCCCGCCGCGCATGAAGCAAACCTCGCTTGAAAAGCTGCTGGGGATATCGCTTCCCGTCCATGTCCGGGCATCAAATTTTTTCAGCTTTACTGAAAAACCAAGGGGGATATTTTTTCTTCCATTCCCTTCGCCTGCCAGTATTTCGTGTGAGACCTCACCTGCATCCAGAACGAGTATTCCCTCCGTACGCAGAAAATACTGCAACGCCCCCGCCAAAATCAGCACTACCAGAAAGGCATGCGTGAGGATCACGCCCACGCCGCGCAGTGTGAAGCGCGCACGCCGGAAAACAGATGCCGAAATATTCAGTACGGCCAATGCCCCTACGCCGGCGCCGCCGATCAGAGGAATCATCCCGAAGGAAAGGCAACCCCAGCTTTCAAAATACCTGGCCTGCACAGCGGAAACACCGACAGACCGCGCCTCAAGAGTGCCGAGAAAAATGAGCAGCACGGCGTAAGCCATCAGTGCACACGCGAGACGGGGAGATGCCATCCACTGCAAAATTTTCTTCATCAGCAGATACTGAATGAAAAAGGGCCGCACGCCTCTGCCGTTCCAACCGGGAAACGGAAGCATAGGGTCATGCGGCCTGCTTCGTGATGAATAAAGACGGAATAATTATTTTTTGTCCGTGAAGGCAGCTTCCACTTCAGAGATCATCTTGTTCAGAGAAATGATGCCGCCGCCGGAAAGATACCATACCTGCGGGTCAAGCAGGATGATGGCGCCGTTTTTAGCCGCCTTCGTTTTGTTCACAAGCACATTGTTGAGGACATTCGGATTTTTGGCCGAGCGGCCGATAGCTACCGAACGGTCCACCGCAAAGATGATATCGGGATTGAGCATGGCAATGTATTCATAAGTCACCTGCTGCCCATGAACCCCCACCTTGATGTTTTTATCGGCCTGGGCCACCCCCAGGGCATCGTGCACCAACCCGAAGCGGGAACCCGAACCGTAAGCGCTTACCTTGCCGTCGTTCGTGAGAAGAACGAGAGCTTTCTTGCCGCTGGCCTGGGCTTTGTCCTTCGTACGGGTTACGGCATCATCAATGTTTTTGACGGCTTCGGCTGCCTTTTCGGGCACGCCGAACACATCACCCAGAAGCCTGATGTTTTTCTTGGCTTCCCCCAGCTGATCCTTGGCCAGAATATCGACCAGGTAAACGGGGGCGATAGAGGAAAGTTTTTGATAATAATCCTGCTGACGTCCTGAAATAATAATCAAGTCCGGCTTGAACGCATTGATGGTTTCAATATTGAATTCCTTAACCGTTCCAAGATCCGTATATTGTTCTCCGGAGAATTTGGAGAGGTAAGGAGGAAGGAATTTTTTGGGTAAAGCCAGCGCGGGAGTGACGCCCAGTTCACCGATGGTCTCAAGCGAACCGTAGTCCAGCACGGCGACACGTTTCGGATTGACCGGAAGCTCGACCGTGCCCAGCGTGTGCGTGGCGGTGATCGTTTTGACTTCATCTGCGGCGGCCATGGAAAGACCGGGAAGAATCAATGCGGCCAGAAATGCGGTGATTGTTGTTCTCATATTATTTGTTGTTGTTTGTTGTTTTGGGAATTTAAGGAAATTCTATTCATAGTATACGCATATCTTTTTATCACCATAGGGTTCTATGGCGATATCCATACCGTAAATATCGCGCAGCACATCTGTCCGGATGATATCTTCCGTCGGCCCTTGATGGCACAGGATTCCGTCCCTGAATGCCACCACGTAATCCGCATAGAAAGAGACAAAGTTAATATCATGAATTACGATGCAGATCGTCTTGCCCTGCTCCCGCACCAGGGAACGCAGCAGTTTCATTATGCGCGCCGCACGATGCATATCAAGGTTGTTCAAAGGTTCATCGAGAAAGATGTACTTCGTGTCCTGTGCAATGGCCATGGCAATATAGGCCATCTGCCTCTGGCCGCCCGAAAGCTCATCAAGGTAGCAATGGCGCAAATCGGAAATCTCGGTAAGTTCCAAAGCCTTTTCGATTTGCAGAAAATCCTGATTTTCCAGGCGGCCGCGGGAATGAGGGAAACGTCCGAAGCGAACCAGTTCCTCGACCGTGAGCCGCGCCGGAGTATGGAGGGTTTGCCCCAGGATGGTGAGGGTTTTGGCAAGCTCCCGGGAATCCCATTTCCTGAGTTCCCTGCCATCAATGGATACAGAGCCTTCGGTGGGTTCCAGAAGGCGGCTGATAATGTTGAGCATCGTGCTCTTTCCGGCGCCATTGCTGCCGATGAAGGCCACCATCCGATCAGAGGGAAGCCTCGTGCTGACGTGCCTGAGCACGAAGGTTTCACGGTATTTTTTGGAAATGTCTCGTATCTCAATCATATACGTTTAATTTTCATGATCAGGTAGATAAAGTAAACCCCGCCAACGAAATTGATGATTACGCTCAGGGGCACGGAGAAGTTGAGCCACCGTTCGGTAAGCAGCATGCCGAAAGTCAATGCGGCTACGCCCACGAGAGCCGTGCCGGGCATGAGGACGATGTGGCGGTAGGTCGGGAATATGAAGCGTGCAATGCTTACGATGAGAATGCCCAGGAAAGTCACCGGCCCTACGAGCACCGTCGAGGCCGAGGCCAGAATAGAGACGATCATCAGGGAGCGCAGCACCACCCATTTGTAGTTCACGCCCAGCGTAATGGCCGTGGAGCGGCCCAGCGTAAGCACGTCGAGCTTCCTGAGGTCGCAAACCAGCCAGATGACCGCCGCGGCGATCACAAGCCCTGCCGTAAGCAGCAGTTCTTCATTGATGCGGTTGAAACTGGCGAAAAGGCGCCCCTCAAGTATGGCAAATTCGCTCGGATCTATCAGCACCTGCATGAAGTTCGACAAGCCTCCGAAGGTTATGCCGAAGATCATGCCTACCAACACCACAAAATAAATATTGCCGCCATTCTGTCCACGGAACATGTAGAAAAAAATACCCGTAGATACGCAGACCATCAGCAGCAGGGCTCCCATGAAACAGAGCGGGCTCTGCATGGTCGTCAATTGTGTGCTTCCCACGAAGTAGAGCACGAGCGTCTGCAGTAATACGTAGAGGTTATCCAGCCCCATCACGCTGGGCGTGAGGATATAGTTGGTTGTGATCGTCTGGAAGACGACTGAAGACAGCCCCACGGCCGTTCCAACCAGCACCAACGCAATAACGATGGGAATGCGGCGGGCCATGTTAAAGTCCCACGTTTCGGGTGTCATCCCCTGAAAGACATATACGAGCGCCAGTCCCACGCAGAGCAGTCCCAGAATCAGGAAGGCCGGGAACGCGCGACGCCGGCCGGCAGCATTGCGGAAGGCATCATCTTTTTGATGTTGAATGGAATCAGGCATACGTTTTTCTATGGAAGAGCATGGACAGAAATACAACACCGCCGACCACGCTCAGGATAACGCCGATAGGGATTTCGAAGGGGGCGATGAGCATGCGCCCTGCCACGTCGCAAACAAGAACAAGCATGGCCCCCAGCCAAGCCGTATCAAACAAGATTTTCTTCACGGCATCCCCCCGGAAAATGCTCACGATATTGGGCACGATCAACCCGATGAAGGGGAGGTAGCCTACCTCCACAATCGTGATTGAGCTGATGATGGATACTATCACCAGTCCCATGCGCATGATGCTTGCGTGGTTCAGCCCCAACGCCACCGCGGCATCACGCCCCATGCCGGCAATCGTAAAGAGATCGGCATAAACATAGGCCAGCAGCATCAACGGGATGCTGGCATAGAGCAATTCATAATTGCCCTCAATGACAAGGGAGAAACTCCCCTGCAGCCATGACGCCATATTCTGTACAATATCAAACTGGTAGGCATAAAAAACGGCTCCAGCATTCACCACGCCGCCCAGCATGATTCCTATCAGGGGCACCAGAATGACATTCTGGTGCCGCACGCGCGCAATCACCGCCAGAAAGCATGAGGTGCCTATCAGAGAAATCACGAAGGCGGCCCCCACGCGCCAAATGGGAGAGGCCCCGGGCAGATAAAGGATGGCGACCATTACCCCAAAGCGGCACCACTCCATCGTGCCTGCCGTGGTCGGCGACACGAAGCGGTTATTGGTGATGCGCTGCATGATCAAGCCGCTGATGGCCATGCTGCTGCCTACCACGAGAATGCTGCAGAGGCGCGGAATGCGGCTTTGCAGCATGATCTCCCACCAGAACTGCAGTTGCTCGCCATCCATCCGCCACAGGTCGGACAAGGACACTTGAGCTGCCCCGATAAAGAGCGAATAAAAGGCAAGGCCAAGCAGAAAGCTCCACTGAATGATTCTGAATGCCATTTTCTCAGGCTTTCAACACGGCTGCATCAAGTTCCATTTCAAACAACAGATTGTCCCGGCACACATCGGCCTGTATGCCGATGCAGGGCATGATGGCGAGGCCGCGGCGCAGAGCTATTTTTTCGTAGTGAGGGGCATAATCCTTGTCTTTGAAATAGGCTACGGAGCGGACGACATCCTTCCAGCCCATGCCGCGTGATTTCAGGATGGCTTCAATCACGTCCAGCGAGAGCTCTGTTTGTTTGTCGATATCGCCGAGATGTACGGATTCGCCGCCAGGGGCAATGCTGGCCGTGCCGGAGACGATGACTTGCCGGAAGAGAGGGTGGTCCACTTCTATCGCACGGCTGAATGAGCTGCGGTAATCCTGAGCTGAACATTGCAGAGGCGAAGGGATATCTTTTACCGTCACACGGTCGCCCTTAGGCCGAATGGCAAATACGCGGGCCGACAAGGCCGCATGTTCCCGATTGCCGGAACCAATCCCCGTACTGGCCGGAACCAGACGATCAAACACGCCGCGGCTTTCAAAAAATGTGTCGCGGGCGCGGTTGAACTCTTCATACCAGTCCAGCAGGCGGTTGTTGTAAAACCATGTGCGGACCACGTGGGAAAAATCCATGCCGGCCCGGTTCAGCGCTTCTTCCATCTGCCGGAATACATCCAATGTCTGCTCAGTCCGTCCGGCTGTCCGGTCGCGGGGCGACAAACCTCCCAAAACGGCATACTCGGCATATTCATCCTCATAAAAAAACCCGGCGGTGCGGCCATTAAACTCAATCGCCCGGGCATTTATCCCCTCCACCGCGCAAATTTGCATGCCTCGATAGAAGGATGCGCCCGTTTTCGTACCCAAAAAGGCAGTCATCCCCGCCCCGGGCACCGAGGAGAGATCCAGATCAGCGCTGCCGTACACTTCCGGGCCAATCCACCGAAAACCGCTTTTTTCAGCTTTTTGGAGTAATTCGGCATGCTCGGCCAACTGCCCAGGTTCGCTTCCGGCAAGCGTAACGAATTGCAGAGATGCGCCTTCGCCGCCCAGCGGGAGCGACTTGACGGAAACACCTTTGTTTTTTTCCAAGTTGCAGGTCATGAGTATATTATTTTTTTAAAGTGCTTTCAGGAATTGAATCAGTTGGCCGCGCTCTTCGGCGGAGAGATGGCGGAACATTTCACGGGAGAATTCGCTTTCACCGAAATGCCACAGGATAGCCTCTTCAAAGTCGCGGGCGCGCAGGTCATGGAACATATCTGTATGATTGGCGGTTTTGTGCATCAGCCCCCTTCCCCAGAGGGGCGGCGTACGCCAGAAACGAGAACGTCCGCGGTTGATTTCCCCCATATCGTGACGCAGCATATCCGTATAGGGGCGGATGGTCTGGTTTGCATAACCGGGAAGCGGCTTATATTCCCCCGTTGTCCATTCAGGCTTGTGGCAACCGGCACACCCCAGTTTATTGAAGAGTTCCTGTCCGCGGCGCACGTCAGGCTTGTCCAGGTTGCGGGCGGCAGGCACGGCCAGCCCGCGATGCCAGACCATGAAATCTTCATACTGCTGCATTGAGAGTTCCTCTTCCTGCGGGCCTTCAAGACCGCTTACATCAATGCCAAGTTCCTTCTGTTTTTCGAGCCATTCGGGCGTCATGTAGATGTTCGGACGGTTCTTGCGCGTTACATTCGTCACGTTCCAAAGCGCATTGGCGCCAGGACCGTTTTCCAGTGTGGCGCGCGAGCAGTCCCACGTGAACTTTCCGAGGCGCCGGGTACCGTCGGGCTCGTCAATCCATTTGCCAGGAATCCCCTTCACCGGGCCTGTCATGCTCTGCTGGCGCCTGTATTCGGCAATAATATCCTCGTCACGGATGGCATCAAGCAGCCCCGTTCCGTAAATGCCGATTGTTGATTCGATTGACACGCGGTAATCGGCCGGAAGCGGAAGCAACGGCTCAATCACATCTGCCGTGGGATAAGTCAACGTGCCTTCCGTCGGCTTGCCCGCATTGTAGGGCGTTCCGTCCGGGTATTTGTTTCCGTACTGGTCAACAAAATCATGCCATTCTATTTTCACCCCCTTGGCATAAGGCACAAAAGGAGGAACCGCTTTCGTCTGCAGCATGCCCGTGTACCCCTTAACCGGGGTGCCATCGGGATTATGTACAAAGGCCAGATAACCGTTGCCGTACTGCCTGTCAAAATTGCCGGTGCGCTGTCCGCGGCCATAACCGGGGTGGCAGGCCAGACAGGATGACTTAATGTAAGTGGGACCGAGACCGCCGAAGCGATTGCGCTTCACGGGTACGAAGTTCCCTTCAAAAATAATTTCGCCCGCCTTGAAACGATTCGTCAGGCCGGCTTCAGTAATTGCCGGCGATTCCTGCTCAAACGCTTTACTGGTGGCATTAAACACTGTTCCCTTTTCACCGCCCAGATAGTAAGCCGGCCCGGGCTCGCCTTCTTTCGTCCTGAGCACGGGGGGCGTGAAATCACGGCCGCGGTTTACATGGCAGCTCACGCATGAAGCTGTCATGTATTCGGCTTTGATATTGTCAAATTTTGATGCACTCCCCTGGGCCGGATTAATCAGTGCGCGTCCGGAAATGCGGGGATGTCCCAAAACGCCGGCATTCCTTGCCGTGTCCGGGATAAAAGATTGTTCAGGAGCCGCATCCCCAGAACCTCCGGAATTCACTATTGCCCAGGCGGCCGCTCCCGCTCCGAGCACCAGGACAGCCGCAGGTTTTGCAAATTGTCGATACTCCATGTGCATTGATGATTGGCAGGCTTTCCAGAAATACGGCCCGTGGTACATGTCTCCGTCAGCCGGCCGACAATATGGATATTGCAGCCCAGGGTCTTTCCGACCCTGGGCAATGCGTGTTAAATTACTTCACAAGAAGTTCCTGAACCTTGTCGAGGTTTTCGGAAAGTTCCTTGCAACTGTCGATGATTGCCTTGAGCTGCTCCTTTTTGTCGAGGTTTTTCACCAGGGGGCCCTGTATGGCGTCGAGGCTCTTGAATACCTTGGCGATAGAACCTTTCACAGCCTGGTCAACCTTCGCGGACTTGGCGGCTACGAGAGGGGAAATCACATTGTAGGATTTTTCTACGCTCTGTACGTTGTGGCGGGAGTCCACCAGAGAAGTGTAGCTGTAAAGGGATTCACAGTCGGCGGCGTCAGCCGTTTCGTAGGGCTTGCCCACCTTTGAATCGGCTATTTCGTCAATAATGTCCTTGCTGCCGCCGATGATTTCATCAAGCACTTCAGAGTTTGACTCGTAGCGGCTGCCTGCCTGGCCAGCTTTTTTGAATTCCCCCGCATAGGACTTGCCGGGTTCTATTTCAGCTTCTTCAAGAATCTTGGCCTTCTCTTCGCTGATCTTGTCAGAACCCGCCCACCAGGCTTCAAGCGTGATGGCATCCTCTGCAATCACCTCGGCCACAGCGGCAAGGTAGGAAAGCTGTCCGGGCGTCAGATCGGCGGCCTTGCGGGGTTGCCCATCTCGGAACAAGAGGTATTCGGCAGCATGGAAACCGCGCGTTTCCGCGCCGAGGGAATTGCGGACGTAGGCGGCGTCAATCGTTACGCTCTTGCTGTCCGCGTTTTTGGCGACGGCGTCAAGGTTCGTGGTATCCAGGGGCCAGGAGTCCAGCTTCGGGTCAAGGTTGGCGAAAGCAGCCGGACCAAAGAGGAAGGATTCCGAAAGTTCCCACGGCACGCGCGTTTCAAGAAGAAGCTTCCCTGCTTCAGCAACCTTGGCATCGGTAGGAGCAGCCTTCAGCTCTTTAGCGGCCTTGGCGAATTTGAGAGCGTTATCACTCATCGTCTTGTAGGTGGGAATGACAAGATCATCCGCGTAGGCGGCAATCGCCGCGCTCGTTTTGTCCACCTTGGGGGAAGCGGCCTTGGCCGCCTGAGCCTGGCTACCGAAAGCCAGGATTGTACTTCCGGCGCAAAAGCCGGCCAGCAACATGCGTTTGTATGCGTTCATGGTTTTTTATTGATAATGAAAACATCCGTATCCTCCTCAGGGAGGCATCCTCCAATCCGGCAGGATTTCATGGCATATCCGCCATTTTTTCCCGCCGGAGCGGAAAATAATAATCCGGCCAAACGATGTCAATTAAAAATTAGTTTAAACTAACTTTGCAACAAAAAAAACCCTCTTGTGGCCGCATGCCGGAACATCCGGCATGTTATTGATTCGGAAATATTTTCTGTTTCCGAATGCGCCCAGGAGCCGCCTTTCACCAAATTCCGAGTTTCTCCGCGACAAGGCTCCTTACCTCGCCAAAAGATTTCACTACGGGCGGATTTTCCGTATGGCCTCCAAGAAACTTCTCCATCCAGATCATATGGTACCAGCGGCCGAATTTGTATCCGCACCGATGAAATTTCCCTGCAAATTGATACCCCAAACGTTTATGGAACTGGACGCTGTCCCGTGTAAGATAGGGGTCCTCAGCTTCACAGGGATAAGCAATGCACGCGTTTAAATTCAAAATATTCTGCATGGAGAGAATATTTTCCAGAGCTGCATACAGTTCCCTTCCCGTTCCCATTTTTTTCATGTCTTCCCGCACGTATACCGTCGTTTCCACAGCCCAGCGATACGCTGCGCGGTCCTTGAACACTCCTGCATAGGCATAACCGGAAATATCCCCTGCCCTTTCCGCAACCAAATAGGGGTATTTTCCCAGTATGTGATCTATTCTTTTTTCAAACTCCGCCACTGCAGGCACTTCATATTCAAACGTGACAGCTGTCTTTTCCACATACGGAGCGTAAATTTCCAGCAGCTTGGCCGCATCCCGCCTCGTTGCAATTCTGATTCTGCTGCTTTTCATTTCGGTTGACTGTGCTGGGCCCCTGAGCCGGAAGCACTGCCGATCATTCTAATATTTCACAAGCGATTGTCAATTTGAGGCCGCCCAAGCACCCGCCATTTCCGGGAAATATCATCCGCCGCATGTTTTCCGCCGTTCCCGTTCATGAACGGGAAGAAACGGGGTCAATATTCATTTCAAAATCAGAGTAAAAACCGCATTTTTTACCTTGTCCGGTACCCCGTGTCCATTTATGGAAAGCCCTCCCGAAAAAGTGAAAAAAGGCCGGAGTCCATAGAGAATCCGGTCTTTTGGAAAGGATAGGATGCCACTTCGCGGCGAAATCCGTCTCAGGAGTAAAAACCGATGTCCGGTTCCCGGTCCCGCCGCCTGCGTTTAAAATACGGATTGCGGTAGCGGTGGATGCATTTGCCGGAACTCCCAGGGGTATAATGAAGAGGGGCCGCCTCCTTGACGGCTTCACGGCTCAATATCTCCACAAAATCCTTCAAGGACATTTCCAGATCTGCATCGTGGCATGCCAGCGCGGCGGACAGGCGCACTTTGCCGTTGTCATAGTCCACATACATGGCGAACAGCGTGGTCTGGTACAGGTGCCACGGTTCCCCGCCCATTTTTCCGGACTGGTGTTGGCTGATGGCCTCCAACAGCCACGTCAGCGCATGTTCCAGTTCCAGATTGTCCAGAACATCCCGTATAAGAGATGTTTCGCGGCCGAAAACGGCCACGCTTTCCTGTTGTCTTGCCCTGTTGATTTTCATGTCTTGGTTCTCCTTTCCGGTTTCCCTTGTTAAGCAGAACGGCGGATAATTCTGCCGCTCCAATTGTTTTGGACACTTTTTTTCAACAGGTTGTTCAATCTGAATTCTCAACTGTGTCAGCCATGACCACTTTCCCAATGTACGGGAGTTCCCGGTAATTCCCATCCAGGTCCATTCCAAACCCCACCAGGAAATCGTTTCCCTGCGTAAAAGCCACGTAATCAGCCTCAAAAGGCACTTTCCGGCAACAGTGCTTGTCCACGGCTACAGCAGTGAGGACTTCCTTCACCCCTCTTCTTTTCAATTCCCGGCAAACTTCATCCAGCGTAGCACCCGTATCCAGAACGTCATCCACCACCAGAACAGGCACATCGGGCTGGAAATCCCCGCAATCCCCCTCCCACGCCACGGAACCGGAATTTCTCATTCCGGCATAACTGGAAATTTTGACGGCTTTCACCGCAGGCCGGGATTTCAAATGCTTCTCCAACATCGCAGCGAAAGGAAGAGCGCCGTTCAGCAGCAGCAATAAAATATAGGGTTTTCCTGCCATGGCCCTGTCAATGGATGCGGCCAGTTCCCTGACGCGCGCGCAGATGGCATCCTCTGCAATCAAAGGAGTGATGGTGTAAGTCATGGAAACGGAGCATGATAATGTTTCCTGTAAGAAAATCAATCCTTAAAGAAGGATGAACGGAGACAAAACATTCCCGGCCGGGCTCCAGCAAATTTTACAAGAAGCAGGACTGGTCTTCATAGTCAGGAGGCAACAAAAAAGCGCTCTCAAGATTGTTTCTCCGCCCCGATCGGCAGAGAATGCGGAGGCGCATTTAACGGTGGCTTCCCGCCGGACCGCATGGTAAAGTAAGGCAGAAATGACTGATTCCCCTTCCAAGCGCCTTTTTATTCTGGATGGAATGGCCCTGGCTTACAGAGCCCACTTCGCCTTTTTTTCCAATCCCATCCGCAATTCCAAGGGAGTCAATACTTCCGCCGTGTACGGCTTCGCCAATACGCTGCTGGGCATTCTGGAGCACGAACGCCCCACGCACATCGCGGCCTGTTTCGACACTTCCGCTCCCACGGCGCGCCATAAGCTTTACCCTGCCTATAAAGCCAACCGGGAATCCATGCCGGAAGAGTTGAGCGACCAAATGCCCCTGATTTTCAGATTGCTGGAAGCCATGAATATTCCCATTCTGCGCTATGAAGGCTATGAGGCGGACGATACGATAGGCACGCTGGCACGCATCGCGGACGGTACGGAGGGATTCCAGACCTACATGGTTTCCCAGGACAAGGACCTGGGCCAGCTTATTTCCTCCACCTGCTTTCTGTGGAAACCCGGCAAAAGGGGCAATGACCACGAAGTGATTGACCTGGCAAAGCTCAAGGAGCAATGGGGCATTGAACGTGCGGACCAGGTAGTTGATATTCTGGCCCTGATGGGCGACAGCTCCGACAATATTCCGGGGCTTCCCGGCGTGGGGGAAAAGACGGCCAAGCTGCTGATCGGAGAGTTCGGCTCCGTGGAAAACCTGCTGTCTAATACGGATAAACTGAAAGGGAAGCGCAAACAGATTGTGGAGGAAAACGGGGACATGGCAACCCTTTCCAAGCAACTGGCCACCATTGACCGGAACGTTCCCCTGACGGTGACCCTGCCTGAATTGGTTAAAAGAGAACCCAGTCCGGAAGAACTGCAGGCCCTTCTCCAGGAGTTGGAATTCCGGTCCATGCAGGCCAAGCTGTTCGGGAAAAAAGCGCCGGAGCCCAGAAAAGCCCCCCTCCCGGCGGACGATTTGTTTGCTCCCGCCCCCCGGACGGAACAGCCTCCGTCGGCGGAACCCTCCGCCCCTGTGTCGGGAGCACGGCAGAACGGTTCGGGACAAATGGATTTATTTGAGGAACGCCATTTAAAAACGGTAGATGATTTCAGACACGAATACATTATTGCAGATACGCCGGAAGCCCGTTCCGCCATGGCAGCCGAGCTGGAAAAGTATGATTCCTGGTGCTTCGACACGGAAACGACGGGCCTGAATCCCCTCATGGACAACCTGCTGGGCGTCGCCTTTTGCGCCGAACCGCACAAGGCATGGTACATGCCTGTCTCCGGTCCGGCGGATCTGGAAGCGGTCAGGCCGCTCCTGGAAGGCCCCGCAGAGAAGATAGGGCATCATCTGAAATTTGACCTGGAGGTTTTGCGAGCCAACGGCATTCATGTCAAAGGCCCCTTTTTCGATACATTGCTGGCTCATGCCCTGATCGCTCCAGGCATGAAGCACGGAATGGACGTTCTGGCGGAAAATTTGCTGCAATATTCCACGATTAAACTGAAGGACATTGCTGCTCCGGGAGCAAAAAAACGGGAACTGGACACCAGCGGCGTTCCCGTGGAAGTAATGGGCAAATATTCTGCGGAGGATGCGGATATCACCCTCCAGCTTTCCGCCATCCTGAAAAGGCAGGTCAAGGAAAGCGGCATGGAAAAACTGTTCCGTACCGTGGAACTGCCCCTGCTTCCCGTGCTGGCGGACATGGAGTTTTCCGGCATCCGCGTGCTTCCGGAATCCCTGGAGAAGGCTTCCGTCAAGGTAGGAGCCATCATTGACGGCCTGCGGGAAAGAATTGAAGAAGCCGCAGGCCATCCCCTGAATCTGAATTCCCCCAAGCAGCTCGGAGATTTCCTGTTCGGAGAACTGGAGCTGGTGAAGAAGCCCAAGAAGACGAAGACGGGCCAGTTCGTGACGGATGAAGACACCCTTTCCGCTCTGGCCCCCCAGCATCCCATTGTAGCGGATATCCTGGCTTACCGGGAGAATATGAAGCTGAAGAGCACATATCTGGATGCACTGCCCAGGTATATCTGCCCGCGGGACGGACGCATCCATACCCAATTCCACCAGATGCTGACCGCAACCGGGAGGCTTGCCTCCCAGGATCCCAATCTTCAGAATATTCCGGTAAGGACGGAACAGGGGCGCCTGATCCGCACCGCCTTTGTCCCCGCCTCAGAGGAATACACCATGCTGTCTGCGGATTATTCCCAGATTGAACTGCGCATCATGGCGGCTCTTTCAGGAGACCCCGCCATGTGCGGAGCATTCAGGGAAGGACGGGACATCCATACGGAAACGGCCGCCCGTGTGTACGGCATTCCCCGCGACCAGGTGGACGCCGTTATGCGCCGTGCGGCCAAAACGGTGAATTTCGGCATTATTTACGGCATTTCCGCCTTCGGTCTCTCCCAGAGGCTGGGCTGCCCCCGCGGAGAAGCCGCCACTTTGATTGAAAACTATTTTACCCAGTTCCCCATAGTTAAATCCTTCATGGAAGACCTGGTTCACAAAGCGGAACAAGCCGGTTACGCGGAAACGCTATTGGGGCGACGGAGGATGATTCCGGAAATCAATTCCGCCAACAAGACCATTAAGTCCGCCGCGGAACGTACTGCCATCAACACCCCCATCCAGGGCACGGCGGCGGATATGATTAAAATAGCCATGATCCATGTGGACAAATTGCTGAAAGGCACCAGATCCCGGCTTATCCTCCAAATTCATGATGAATTGCTGGTGGACCTGCACAGGGATGAGTTGGCTCTCATTCCCAAGATAGAGGAAGCCATGGTCAGCGCGCTGCCCCTGCCCAACGGCGTTCCCATTCTGGTGGAAGCCAGGACGGGAGGCAACTGGCTGGAAGCCCATTAAAAAATATTTTTTCAAAAGACTCCCACGCGTTCCGCATTCCAGAATTCCCGCGCCTTCCCGATGCCGTATTTTCCCTTCCGGCCGTATCGGGTTCCAGTTTGTGGACGAGTTATCCCTCCAGCGGGAAATTTTTGAAAAGAATGATTCCCCCCGCGGCAGAAAAATGGGTGGGAAAGGATATCCCTTTGAAAAAATGAATTAAAGAATCAGAGCGTCCCCTGCCTGGAATTCCGGAACGGTCACCAGGGCTCTGCCGTCTTTTAACGCCACTACCTGCACCTTGCGTTCCTGCATTCCTGACGGCGTTTTTACCTGGATGGAGCTGCCGTCCCTGACGGCGGAAGCGGGAATCCACGCGGAAACGGGAACTTGAACATTGATGGCTACTTGAAGAGCCATGTTGACGGGAGCCACTTGCCACTCGGAAACATGGGAGGCATTCGGCTCCAGGGAGGCAATCAACACGGCGGAATTGCTTTTGGAATCCAGCGCCGCATCCACCGCCGTAACGCGGCCCAACCACTGCAGCCGTTTTCCATTATTCAGCACGCAAGAGGCGGTCAGAGCCGTATTCACCTTGCCCTGCTCATCCCTGGGCAATGCGGAAAATTCTTCCAGCGGAACGGGAATCCGTATCATCCGCTCCTGAAGAGGAATTACTTTCCCCACCGGCTGCCCGGCGACCACGCGGGCACCGGCTCCCACAGAGCATTCCACCACCTGGCAGGTATAGGGAGCTTCCAGCACCGTATCCCGGAGGGCCTGTTCTGCTTCCGCCACATACGCCTCCGCGGCGTTCAGCCTGGCGTTTACGGCTCTGCGCTGCGGAACCCGGAGCACCAGTTCGGATTCCTTTCCGCTTTTGGAGACGGAGCTGTATGTCTTTTTGATGGCTTTCAGGGCTTCCGCCTGCTCCGTAGAAACATCCAGGCGGGCCTGTTCCAGTTCCGCCTGAGCGTTCGCCAGCCGGGCGCGGTATTCAAATTTTTCCAATTCCATCAGGGGGGTTCCCTTCAGGACAATTTCCCCCACATTAAACAGGGGATGCACTTTGTCCACCTTTCCGGAAACGCTGGGAGAAAGCATCGTCAGGTAGGAGGCCTTTACGATGCCGGGCGCGGAAATGGAAAGAGTGTTCGTCTGCAGCCGGAGGGGTGTCTCCGTTCCTGCGGGCGCGCAGCCCCTGTTTCCGGAAGAGGAAAAAGAGACGGACGGCTCCGTTACAATAGCCGTGCCTATCAGAAGCGCCACAATCCCCAGGCCGATGCCTATGGACCAGGACGTTCCCTTTTTTTGAGGGGCCTCGCTCATCAACAGTTCCGGGGGAAACGCGTCCCGTTATTTGGGATATTCCGTCTCCATGATGTGAGAATAGGCCTCCGCCGTTTCCACAGCCACGGTTTCAATATTCTTCATCAACTGGGCAAACTGGGCTTCCGTGAGGTCCATGCCTTCCAGAACGAAGGACTGACGGTAATAAACATACCCGCTGTTGGGGTCCAGCTGAAAGGCGCCGGCCGTCTGGTCCGCGTTCAGTTCGCTGAGGATAATGCTGATTTCCACACGGCGGTTTTCAGGAACCTTGGCGGCAAAAAGCACGTCAATGACCAGCGTCTCCGGACGTTCAATCATGGTGTACAGGAGGCTCACCGGGGTGAACGTATCACAGGGGACGAATGCGATGCCTGTCTTAATGTTGTGGTCATCAGCGGAAGTAATCCATTCCGTTTCTTCCCCTCTCTTTCTGAGAACGGTGTACACACGGTCCAAAAGGCTGAGATGCTGGTTTTCCATATTGAAAATTGTTTAACAGGGGGTTGCTTGCAAAGGCGCATGCAACGTACGCGCCCGTTTACTGAATTCAAGCTTACTGGCATCCTTCTGATTCGTCAAGCTCTCCTGACGTAAAGAAATTGAAAAAACACGTATGCGGACGGCATAAAAAATACAGACGCCGTCCGAAAGGGCGGCGTCTGGAAAAAACGCGTGCGCCGGGAGTTCCGGCTTCTTTCCGAGGTTCTTTTTACAGGATATCCCCGGGCTGGTAGCCCGCCCCGTCCGGAAACCTGTCCGTCACTTCCTTCACCATGGAGCGGAATGCTTCCACCTGGGCGTCAGCCATGCCCGTAGCGGAGGAATTGGAATCAAAAATGCGCTGAAGGTCCGCCCGGTCTATTCCCAGGCGCCCGTCTTCCGCCAGGCGGTCCAGCAAATTGTTTTCCATGATTTTCCCGGCGCGCAGGTCATTGGAGACAGCCACGGCATGTTCCTTGATCACCTCATGGGCGGTCTCCCGGCCAATGCCGCGCTTGACGGCCTCCATCAGTATGGTGGTTGTCATCAGGAAAGGCAGGTAGCGGCGCAATTCCGCAGCCACCACGGCCTCATACACGCCCATCTGGTTCAACACGGTCAGGAAGGTTTCAAACAGGCCGTCCGCAGCGTAAAAGGAATCAGGCATGACTACGCGGCGCACCACGGAGCAGGAAACGTCCCCTTCATTCCACTGATCCCCGGCCAGCCCGGAAATCATCATCAGGAAGCCTTTCAAAATGACGTGGAAGCCGTTGACGCGCTCGCAGGAGCGGGCGTTCATCTTGTGCGGCATGGCGCTGGAGCCAGTCTGCCCCTTGGCGAACCCCTCCGTGGCCAGTTCATGGCCGGCCATCAGGCGCAGGGTCTTGGCGAAGGAGGAGCAGCCGGAGGTGAGTTCCACCAGCCCGGAAACCACGGAAAAGTCCAGAGAACGCGGATATACCTGCCCCACATTCATCCACTTGGCAGGGATGCCCAGGTGGGCGCACACGCGGTCTTCCAGTTCCAGCACGCGGACGGCATCCTGCCCGAAGAGGGAAAGCTGGTCAAGCTGGGTTCCAACGGCGCCCTTCAGTCCACGCACGCTGTAACGGTCCATGAGGGAAATCCAGGCCCCCAGGCCGTGCACGATGTCTTCCCCGAACATGGCGACACGCTTGCCCATGGTTGTGGTCTGCGCGGCTACATTGTGCGTGCGTCCGGCAATGGTCACGTGCTTCCACTGTTCAGCCAGGGCGCTCATGCGGTTCAACACGGCCACGGCCTTGTCCCGGATGATTTGCATGGACTTCCAAATCTGGAGCTGTTCCACATTTTCCGTCAGGTCCCGGGAGGTCATTCCCTTATGGATATGCTCGCATCCGGCCAGCTCGCAAAATTCTTCTATGCGCGCCTTCACATCGTGGCGCGTCACGCGTTCGCGTGCGTCAATGGAGGGAAGGTTCACCTGGTCTTTCACCCGTTCATAGGCCTCAATCACCCCGTCCGGAATATCCAGCCCCAGATCCTTCTGGGCTTTCATCACGGCAATCCAGAATTCGCGTTCCAGAATGATGCGGCCCTCTGCGGACCAGATGGATTTCATGGCGGCGGAGGCGTACCTTTCAGCCAGGACATTGGGAATCACGCTCATATCAAAAGTGTATATGCGGGGGTTATCAAAAACGGTGAGCCGCCATGATCATGACGGAAGGGAAAAAAGCAAGCACTTTCCCGCAGCTTCACGGATTAGGGACGCCGGGGAATTCCTCCGGCCGGCAAAGCCTCCCTTCCATGCCCCTGGTCCGGCATTGCGCCTCCCCGCCAATAAAAATTTCAAGAACAGGCAAAAATTCTTATTCCCGAATAACGGAATCGCAACACCTCCGCTTACCGCCATGTTCCCTCATTCCCTTGGCGGCGGCTCCAGGCCGTACCGGGCATAACCGGAGACGATTTCCTGAAGGATGGCGGAAATTTTTTCCAGGGAACGGACGGGGACGTATTCATACTTTCCATGGAAGTTGTGGCCTCCGGCGCACAGGTTGGGGCACGGCAGCCCCATGAAGGAGAGGCGGGCTCCGTCCGTGCCTCCGCGCACAGGGACGATTTCCGGCCTCACACCCACGGCTTCCATGGCCCTGCGGGCATGTTCCACCAGGTGCATGTGCGGAAGTATCTTTTCCTTCATGTTGTAATAGGAATCCGTAATTTCCGCCTTTACCGTCCCCTCCCCGTATTTACGGTTCAGCAGGGCCGCGCATTCCTGCATGAATTCCTTCTTGCGCTCAAAGGCCTCCCTGTCATGATCCCTGATGAGGTACTCCGCAGCCGCCCATTCCACATCTCCCCGGAGTGAATCCAGATGATAAAAGCCCTCGTACCCTTCCGTAAAAGCGGGATTCTGGAACGCGGGCAGCATTCCCTGGAATTCCATGAGAACCAGGCAGGCATTCAACATCCTGCCCTTGGCGCTTCCGGGATGAATGGAAAAGCCCTGCACCGTCACCACTGCGGAAGCCGCATTGAAATTTTCGTATTCAATTTCCCCCAGGGCGCCTCCGTCCACGGTATAGGCGAAATCCGCACCAAATCGCGCCACGTCAAAGGCATCCGTTCCGCGTCCTATTTCCTCATCCGGCGTGAAGGCGATCCGTATCTCGCCGTGAGGCCGTTCGGGGTTCAGCAGGAAGGAGGCTGCCATATCCATGATTTCCGCCACACCGGCCTTGTCGTCCGCGCCAAGCAGGGTAGTTCCATCCGTCACGACCAGGTCCTGGCCCAAATAATCCGCCAGTTCGGGAAAAACGGCGGGGGAAAGTACCATTCCCTGTTCCGGATTGAGCAGGATGTCTCCGCCGTCGTACGAGCGCACGATGCGGGGTTTCACTCCGCTGCCGGAGACACCCGGAGCCGTATCCACATGGGCCACCCAGCCGATGACGGGAACATTCCCTTCCACGTTGGAAGGGATGGAGGCGTAAACAATTCCGGAATCATCATCCAGTTCCGCCTGCGCTCCCATGTCCTTCAATTCCCCGGCCAACAGCCGGGCCAGCTCCGTCTGGCCGGGGGTGGATGGCACGGTGGCGGAATCCGCGTCCGACTGGGAGCCCACGGAGACATACTTCAAAAAACGGTCTAAAACGGAGATGTTCATGGGAAAAATCAAGGATTGGCAAGAGTCTACCACCCGCCCCCGCGAACACAAGCACAAGACACGGTTTATTCTTGCGATTCAGGACGGTGTGCCGTATGTAAACAAAGCTTCTCCCCATGATGACTCCTCTCCCCCTTGGCATTACCCTTGCTTTGTCCCTGACCTGCGGCTCCATGCCCCTTCTGGCCCAGGGGACGTACATGCCCGGCCCCATGCCCGCCACCGCCGGGACAAAGCAGGATCCAACGGACATGTACCTGGAGGCGTTGAGGCTGGTGACCCAAGCCGCAGGACTGGTGGAAAAACGGGATTATATAGGAGCCATCCGCCTGACGCAGCAGGCGGAAGACAAGTTCGGACGCCTGGCTAAGTCTTATCCCCAATGGCGCCCCAACCTGCTGCAAACGCGCCGCCAGCTCAACAGGGAAAATCTGGACCAGTGGCAGAAGCTGGCCCAGCAGCAGGCCGCCGCCTCTTCTTCATCCGGCCCCGGCCTGGAGCTGGAACGCCCGGCCTCCGTGCCGAAGCGCCCCAGGCCAAAACCCAACATAGCCCTCCCTCCCGGCTACAAGGGCGTGGAATTCCCTACCCGTCCCGGAGAATCCCTGATCAATACCATCCCGTCCCCTTCCGTTTCTCCCGGGGCGGCTCCGGAGGTGGTGGAGAGCAATTACGAACGCATCCGCAGACTGCTGGATAAAACCACCATGGAGAACAAGGCTCTGATCCAGGCTCTCAAGCGCACCCGCCGGGAGCAGGAGGAGATTCTGGCAAAACTGGCCGTGGCATCCGCCGGAGAATCCGTTTACCGGGATGAATTGCTCAAGGTCAAAAAGCAGATGGAGGATGAAAGAAAGACCAGCAACAAGCTTATCCAGACTCTCACCAGGAGAGTGGAGGAACTGGAACAAAATGTCACCTCCCTCAGCCAGGACAAAGCCCGTTATCTGGCGCAGATCGCCGATCTTCAGCTGCAGCTCAGGGAGTACCAGGACAAGCTGGACAAAGTGACGGATGAGAAAAACGCCCTTCAGAAAGACCGGGACCAATTGGCGGCCCTGGTGGAGCTCAACAGCCCGGACAAAACAAAAAACCTGTTGGACCGCAACCTGACGCTGGCGGCCCAGCTCAAGGATGCCCAGGACAAAATCGCCGCTCTGGAAACAGCCAAATCCGATTCCGAAGAACAGCGGAAAGCCAACCTGAAAGCGTTGGAAGAGGCGCGTGAGGAATCCGCAGACCTGAAACAGAAACTGATTGCCATCCGGGATGAAAACATCGGCTACCGCAAACGCATCACAGAGTTGAATACCAAGCTCATCAATGCGGATGTGGAACTGTCCAAGCTGGAGGCCAATCCGGAAAAAAGCCCGCTTCTTCTGGAAGAAAACCAGCTGCTGCGCTCCACCATCGCCAAGCAGCTCCGCATACTTTCCGTGCAGGACCAGAGCCGCTCCCTGCTCATCAGCACTTATAAGCGGCTGCATCAGGAAAATCCGGACACGGCGGAAATAGCCTCCCTGATGGACAATGAAGAAGCCATCAAGCTCACTCCTGCGGAAAAACAAATTGTCAACGCCATTGCCAGGGATAACAATATCAATGTTCCCCTGACGGATCAGCAGAAGGAAAAAATCAACAAGCTGGCGCAGGCCCTCTCTGCGGAACGCGGCAAGGCCGCCCAGCTTGCCCGGGATTTGGAACTGGCGCGCAGCCAGATGAAGACCAAAGCGGACAAATCCGCCAGAAACGACAAGAAACAGGCGGAAGCCCTGGCGCGGGCCCAGAAGGCCCTGGAACAAAAAAACATTCAGGTGGAGGAACTCACCCGGCAGATGGAAGAACTGAAAAGCCGTTCCGCCGAACAGGCCCGCCTGGCCGCCATCTCCGCCGGAACCATTACTCCGGACCAGGAAAAAGCGCTGAACCGGAGCATGGAAACCACGGTACGCCGGAAGCTGGAGGCGGAAGCCCTGGGGCAAGGCGCCGCAGAAGCCTTCGCCAAAAAACGCTATGCCGCCGCGGAACAGCTGTACCGGACTTTGCTGGACTTTCAGCCGGCCCACGTTCCGGCCCTGGTCAATCTGGGGACCATTCTGCTTCAGCGCAACAAGGCGGAAGAAGCCATTAAATTTCTGAAAAAAGCCACGGAACTGGACGCCTCCTCCTCCCCCGCATGGTTCATGATGGGGGTGGCCCAATACCGCGCCGGGGAAGACCACCACGCCATCGCCTCCCTGACGGAAACGGTCAGGCTGGATCCGGCCAACGCTCCCGCCCTGCTTTACCTGGGCAACCTGGAAACCAGCGCCGGGAACTATGAAAAAGCGGTGGCCCACTTTGAAAACGCCCTGAAAATCCAGCCGGAATCACCGGACGCGCACTTCAACCTGGCCTGGACCTATTCCCGGCTGGGCCGCACGGCGCAGGCACGCAAAAGCTATGATGCAGCCATCCGCTGCGGAGGCTTGCCGGATTCCGACCTGGAGCTTGCCATTACCGGAACCACCACCCTTCCCCGCAAAAAACAGGCTGCGGACCAGAATCCCGCATCCGCCGCAAAAGAGGACGGCCCCCAGCTGGCCGCGGCAATAAGCGATCCGTCTGCCATTCCCCACGACGCTAATGAAGTGCCTGCTCATGTGGCGGAGGATCCGAATGCGCAGGAAAAGCCGTCCGCCGGTCCCAAACAGGTTGTCGTCAGCCACCGTCCGGAAACCGAACCCGTTTCTCTGGCAGCCCAAATGAGGGAAACTGCCCCTGCGGCGGCATCCACACAACCTCCGGCAGAAGCCGCAACTGCCGCAACGGAAACGACCAAGCCGGAAAAGCAGGAACCTCCGCGCAGGAAAAGCCGTTTCCGAATCGGTTCCTGATGGAATTCTCCCCTTTCCCACTAAATAAAGCCATGTATCACGTTTCCATTTTAGGACTGGGCCTCATTGGCTCACGGATTGCACGCCATATGGCCGGAATGGGCGACAAGGTCACCGTCTGGAACAGAACTCCGCGGGAAGATTTTCCGGAAGCGGTTCCTACCCCGGCGGATGCGGCACGCGCTTCCAAAGTTATCCAGCTCTATCTGAAAGACAGGAATGCTTGTCTGGAAGTGTTTGAACAAATGAGAGGGGCTCTGACACCGGAGCATATCATTCTAAACCACTCAACCATTGACCTGGCGACCGTCGGCAAACTCTCCCTGATGAGTTCCGCCATCGGCTGCACGTATGTGGATTGCCCGTTCACCGGCTCCCGTTTGCCCGCGGAAAAAGGGGAACTGGTTTACTACGTTGGCACGGATTCCACCACACTGGACCGCATACGCCCCGTGCTGGAGCACAGTTCCCGGGACATCCTGCACCTGGGCGGCATCGGAGCCGGCACCGTCGTCAAACTGGTCACCAACATGGTCTCCGCCACTATGGTGCAGAGTTTGAGCGAAGCCCTGGCTATCTCCCAGGCGTACGGCATTTCCCAAGAAATGCTGGGCCAGGCCATTTCCCGGAACGTCATCGCCTCCCCTCTGGCTGCATTTAAGCTGCCCCTGATGGCAAAGCGTGACTTTTCCACCCATTTCTCCCTGGACAACATGAGGAAAGACAGTATTTACGCTCAGGAACTTGCCGCAGAAAAAGGAATCCACCCGCCTGTTGCCGCCCTGGTTTCCTCCATCATGGGGAAGCTGTGCCGGGAAGGTCGCGCGGAAGAGGATTTCAGCTGTCTGGCGGAACAATTCGACTAACTTTTTCCGTTGATGAAATTCAGGGGAACATGCGTCTTTCTGTTGACGGCTCTTCTTCTGCTCCCTGCCGGCCGGGGACAGGAACGAAAGGAGCCTAGCAATGATTCTTCCGCGGAAGTGCGGCAGACGGAAGAAGAATCAGCATCCGTCCAGAATGCTGATTTTATTGATGACGCCTCGGACCGTCCAGTATTGCAGGGCAGTTCCAATGTAAACCCCGTCGTTCCCCCTTCACCTTCGGCAAGGACCGCCGCCGGAGCGGAGGAACAGCCCGCCAAAAGGCAGCCGTTCACCAGCGTTTCCACCTCCAAGCAATTCCACGTCACCGGGATGGACTCCCTGCTGGCCGGGGCCATCGCCACCCGGGCGGATGCCATACGCACCGCGCTGCTAAAAGTCCTCAAGCAGCCTGACGAATGGAAAAACGGCATCAACATCCGCCTGGTAGGAGAGCCGGGAAGCCCCGTTCCGGCCAACCCTGTCCGCATGCAAACCGTCATTGTAGGCAATACCCTCTCCTATAGCATTTTCATTCATCTGGGCCACGGCATCAACCAGGACAGCCTGCGCCGCGCCATCGTCTCCACCCTGCTTTATGAAATGATGCTGCGCACGGTGGACCCGGAAGGCCTGCCGGACAACGTCACGCTGCCCCCCTGGCTGATTGCCGGGTTGGAACAGGCTGTTCTGTGGCACAATAATGAAGCTGACCGCGCCATGTATTCCACCCTGTTCCAGCAGTCCGGAATTATGACTCCGGAAGAAATCCTGAATTGCCGGGAACCGGAAAAGGAACTGGATGCGACCTCTTACGCGGCCTATCAAACTTCCTGTGGAGCCCTGGTGCTTTGCCTGCTGAACCAGGAAAACGGTCCGGAAGGGATGAAACAGCTTCTGGACCAGGCTATTCTGGGCAATGACGATCCCAGAAACCTCATCAAACGCCATTTTCCGCAGCTCAGCCTGACCCCCACTTCCCTCCATAAATGGTGGACGCTTCAGCTTTCCCGCATGGCGACGCCTCCCCTGACGGAAACTCTCACGATTACGGAAACGGAACGTCATCTCCAGGAAGCCCTTACCCTGGTCAAGTATGATCCGGATACCCGCACCACCGTCACATTTCCCCTGGATGACCTGGAACAGGCCCGTTCCCTGCCGGATCTGAACAGGCAGCTTTCCAACGTGGCTGGCAGCCTGCTCAACCTCAGCAGGCGTTCCTTTCCTTCATACCGGCCCGTCATTGTAGAATATGCCAAGCTGGTGGCCCTGATGCAAACAGGGAAAGTCAACAGCCGGGAAGCCGTCCCCAAAATCAGCCAGCTTCGGGAAATAAGAAACCTTTCCATGAAAACCGCCCGCCGCGTCCGGGACTATATGGACTGGTATGAAATCAACACGCGGTCCGGAACCGGCAAGACATTCGCTTCCTACGCGGCAGCCGTGAAAATCCTCCGGGAACAGGAACAGCCGGCCAATACTCCTGTTTCCCGCTACTTGGACGACATTGAAAAACTGTACACCCTCCCGGCCAGGGCTCCCGTGCCCTCCCTGCATGGGAAGGATTAAGGAATTAAGGAAAGGCGTTCTGCGGCGGAGCCATCCTGCCGTCCCTATCAAGAGCACCGCACTTCTAAAAAACGGCTTCCCGTGCCGTGCAATGTTCTATCTTCACGGCATCACAAAATGCCGATGAGTTCTCCCCGGAAGCCGGATGGTGCGGAAATCTGGTGCTATGAAGAGAATTGCTTGCCGGAACATGCCAAATCACCGGCAGAAACCATGCATCACGTCATGAACCAATAGACTGTCCGTCAGCGTTTTGAATCATTCTCTGCATCAGCGCTCATCCCCGCCGCAGAAACGCGCATTTTTTTATGTGGTCTTTTTTTATTCAGAAAGATTCAGGGATTGTCTTTCCCAAGATGATTTGCAATCATCACCCCGAATTATTTTCATATCACTACATAATATGGACATGTCATTGAAACTCCACGGCCTGGTGGCCGCCGTACACACTCCGTTCAAGGCGGACGGTTCCCTGAACCCTTCCAGCGTTGACGCCCAGGCCAAGCTGCTTGCCTCCCAGGGCATCAAGCTTGCTTTCATTACCGGCAGCACCGGGGAATCCTCCTCCATGCAGCTTGAAGAACGCAAGGAAATCTATTCCGCCTGGAAGGAAGCCTCCGCCAAGCATGGCGTGGAAGTTATCGCCCATACCGGTTCCAACAGCGTCTGGGACGCCCGGGAACTGGCCTCTTTTGCCCAGGAATGCGGATTCGTGGCCACCAGTTCCCTGGCCCCGTCCTACTACAAGCCCGGCACTGTTCAGCGCCTGGTGGAATGCTGCGCCTTCGCCGCCTCCGGCGCTCCCGACCTGCCCTATTATTACTACGATATCCCCGTGCTGACGGGCGTACGCTTCAATCCGGTGGATTTCATCAGGCTGGCCAAGGAACAGATTCCGAATTTCGCAGGCATCAAATTCACCAATCCGGATCTGGCCCTGTACCAGACCACGCTGAATTACGACGAGACCGTGGATATTCCCTGGGGTGTGGACGAATGGTTTACGGGCGCCCTTTCCGTGGGGGCCAAGGGCGCTGTGGGGAGCTCCTTCAACTTTGCTCCGGCCCTGTACCAGAAACTCATGAAAGCCTTTGCGGAAGGCGATGTGGAAACGGCGCGCGACTGCCAGTGGAAATCCGTTCAGATGATCAATATCCTGGCCTCCAAGGGCTATATGGGCTGCGCCAAGGCTCTGATGGGCTGGCTGGGCGTCAATCTTGGCCCCGCCCGACTTCCGCAGGGCAACCCGACCGCAGATCAGCTGAAGGAACTCCGTTCCGAACTGGAAGGCATCGGCTTCTTCCAGTGGGCTTTAAACTGAACCCCGGAACCTGACTGACATGGCTGCAACTCTTGATATGCCCTCTTTGGGCAAGTTCTACCGCCGCCAGCTTCTGGAAGACGTTCTGCCGTTCTGGTTCCCCCGCGCCTACGACGAAAAAAACGGTGGTCTTTACCACTGCTTTGACGCAGACGGCACGCTGGTGGACTCCGACAAATCCGTCTGGGCCCAGGGCCGCATGGCATGGATGCTGCTGACGATGTACAACAGCATCGAAAAGAATACGGACTGGCTCAAATGGGCGGAAAGCGCCTTGGAATTCCTGAAAACCAAGTGCGTTGACCCGGCGGACGGCCGCATGTTCTTTCATGTGGCTGCCGACGGCACCCCCATCCGCAAACGCCGCTACGCCTACAGCGAATCTTTCGCCGCCATCGCCTTTGCAGCGCACGCCAGGGCGACCGGCAGCCGGGATTCCGCCCGTGAAGCCCGCCACTGGTTCGACATCTTCACGGACAACTGCTTCACTCCCGGCAAAATGGTTCCCAAATTCACCGGGGAACGCCCTACGACCGGTCTGGGCACCCGCATGATTACCCTGAACACAGCTCAGGAAATGCGCAAGTACCTGGGAGATGACGACGGCTTCTATACCGGCTGGACAGACCGCTGCATCAACGACCTCCGCACCCTGTTCATGAAACCTGACATCCAGGCAGTCATGGAAGTGGTGGGAACGGACGGCTCCATCATCGACCACTTCGACGAACGCACCCTGAACCCCGGCCATACTACGGAGGGTGGGTGGTTCGTGCTGGAAGAAGCCCGCCATCGCGGCAATGACCCCGAACTCATCAAGGTGGGCTGCGACATGATCGACTGGGCATTCGCCCGCGGCTGGGACAAGGAAAACGGCGGCATGCTGTACTACACGGACGTGTACAACAAGCCCGTTCAGGAATACTGGCACAACATGAAGTTCTGGTGGCCGCATGATGAAGCGCTCATCGCCATGACGCTCGCCTACAAGCTCACAGGGGAAGAACGCTATGCCATCCGTCACGACATGGTGCGCAACTGGGCTTTCTCCCACTTCCAGGACGTTCAGCATGGCGACTGGTTCGGCTATCTGAACAAGGACGGTTCCAGGGCCAACACCCTCAAGGGGAGCCTCTGGAAATCCTTCTTCCACCATCCCCGCGCCATGTGGTGCTGCGCCCACTACTGCGGCGCCATTTAAGGGAAAATAAAATACATCGTTACTTCTGAAAGCCGTTTGCTAAATGCAGCAAACGGCTTTTACTTTTGAAGACAGTAGGAAAGATATTTCAAAAATAGTTCCCTATTTAGATTGCCTCCTATTCTACAGTATTTTATCATATTCCATGAGAAAAATCTGCGTATTTTTTCATGGAGCTAATGAATCCAACTCTTCACATCCATGAAAAGCATCATTAAATTCAGGTGCGATAGACACTAAAGCAACAAAAGGGAAATATCATGACTGGTGAAAAATTCACATTGAGGCAATATTCCGTTAGCGCCATCTTGGGGCTGATAGAAGCAGATGAGTTCGTTATACCGGAAATCCAGCGCCCCTTTGTCTGGAAACGAAGCCAGGTACGGGATTTAATTGATTCTCTATATAACGGCTACCCTACGGGCTATATTATTACTTGGAAAAATCCTGACGTGAAAACCAAGGAGGGAGGAAGAGCCAACGGGAAAAAAGTACTTATTGATGGACAGCAGCGTGTGACTGCCCTCATGGCCGCTATTGCCGGCAAAGAAGTTCTGGATGAAGACTTTAATAAAGACCGCATCAAAATAGCCTTTAATCCTCTTGCCGAGGATACAAGCAAGATTTTTGCGGTGCAGGATGCTTCCCATTTAAAAGACAAACGATGGATTCCGGATATTTCCATTGTATTTGATAGCGACTTTGATGCGTTCGAATTCTCCGTTGAATATTGTACTATCAATGAAGGAATAAAGCCAAACATAATTAATAAGGCCATTGCTTCTTTAAGAGGAATCGCGAACAGACAAATTGGTGTGATTGAGCTGGATGCCGCACTGGATATTGATGAAGTAACTGAAATTTTCATTCGTATCAATTCCAAGGGGACGTCCCTCAGTCAATCAGACTTTGTCATGTCCAAAATGGCCGCAGATGTAGAACACGGAGGCAGCATGATGCGCAAAACAGTAGACTACTTCTGCCACCTAGCCGTGAAACCTGATTTTTACTCTTCATTGGTACGTGATAAGGAATTCAAGACCTCCAAATACGCTGATAAAATTAAATGGCTAGCCCATGATTATGATGACATTTACGATCCCGATTATGGAGATATGCTGCGGGTATCATTTATGCACCAGTTCCGCAGAGGCAAACTTGCTGATTTGGTCAGCCTGTTGTCGGGAAGAGATTTCGAAACCAAGGAATATCGGGATGATATCGTGGCGGAATCCTACCAAAAATTGGATGCCGGCATTGTACAATTCATCAATCAATACAATTTTACACAATTTGTAATGGCGATCAAGGGTGCCGGTTTCGTATCCAGCAAACAGTTGAATTCACAAATGACGCTGGACTTTGCGTATACTTTGTATTTGATGCTGCGAAGTGATCCAACCATTCCGAATGAACAAATTAAACGGCATGTTCAAAAATGGTTTGTTCTTTCCACGCTGACCTCAAGGTATATCGGATCTCCAGAAACCCAGATGGACCGTGACATGCGTAATATTGAAGAAAAGGGGTTCCTGAATTTCAAAACAGAAGTGGAAGCTTCAACCTTATCAGAAACATTTTGGACGGTTACTTTGCCCCAGAATTTGGAAACGTCTTCCGTAAACAGTCCCGCCTTCAATACTTTCCTTGCCGCTCAAATTAACCTAAATTGCAATTCCCTGCTGATGAAAGGGACCAAAATCTCCGACCTTATTACCATTTCAGGGGATGTACATCACATCTTCCCGCGTAATTATCTGAAAAAAAACGGCATTGATAATAAGACGAAATATAATCAGGTAGCAAATTATATTTATCTTGATACGCAGGTAAATAAAGCCATTGGCGACGATCCTCCCTTTGCCTATTTTAGCAAAGTACGAGAACAATGCAGAACAAAAGCTATCACACTGGGAAATATTTCCGATGAAGAAACGCTTTACTGCAATCTAGAGGAAAATAGCATCCCTCACCATATTATTAGCATGGATATCACTGATTACGAATCTTTTCTTCAGGAACGCCGCAAACTAATGGCGAAATTGATGCAACGGTATTATTTGGAATTATAGCCATGCTCCAATTGATAAAACCAATTAAGTATAGATGATATCCTCCGTCCGCACCACCACATCGCCGGGATCCAGCATGGAATTAATCAGGGAACAGAAGCGGAATTTGCCTATATCTTCCGCTCTTACGGAACATTCCTGAATGTCTCCGCGGGACAGCAGGAAGGCGCGCTTGGTTCCCGGGAGCAGGAAAGTTTCCGGAGTAACCCAGGAAGACCCGTCCCCGAACACCACGTTGCTGTACCGCGTATCCGTCACCATCCCGTTCCGGAGAATCAGCGCTTCTTCGTCACAGCCCAACGCCGCCCCTGCCGCCAGAAGCCCTGTCCGATCCTCCCACTTGCATGAGTAATCCAGCCCGGGCATTTCCATACACGTCAGCGTCTTCACCTGCCGGGGACGGTAGGGCTCAAAGGAGGTGCGGCGCACCCTTCCCCGCGTATCATACGTGATATGGCATTTGTAAACACCACGGCCCTCCGGGCCGGGACAGTCCGAAAGAACGGAAGCCAGATCGGGGACGGAAGCGTCGTCCGAACCATGAACGCCGATGGAGGCCTCCACCCTCCGCTGGTGCCAGGGAAGCAGACAGGGAGCGCCATTCTCCCATTTAACGGTTTCAAAAATCAAACGGCACATAAACTTTGGCAACAGCTTCCCGGTATTCCTCTTCCATCCGGCTCATCACGGTAATTCCTCCACCGCTCTTGTATACCATTCCCCGTTCATCCTCCTCCATGAAGCGGATGGAGACGGCGGAATCCAAATCCCGCCCGTTGAAAAAGCCGAAAATTCCGGTATAAAACCCCCTCTCCATATCCTCCGCTTCCGCGATGGCCCGGCAGGTAGCCTCCTTGGGCGCTCCGGTCACGCTCCCGGCAGGAAGCAGCTTCAGAAGGATTTCCCCCAAGCGGGAACGCCAGTTTTCCGGCAACAGCCCGGAAATCTCGGAACTGCATTGAAGAATAATCCCTTTGGACGTTTCTACAGGGCTGATATAGCGGTAACGCTTCACCCTCACGCCGGTTGCCACCATGGAAAGATCATTGCGCATCAGATCCACAATGGTGGCGGATTCCCTATTCTCCTTTTCATCCGTTTCCAGCCAGCGGCGCGCTTCCTGCGTAGCGGACGGAACCGTTCCCTTCATGGGAAACGTGGAAATGGAGCGGCCGCGCACCGTGACAAACGGTTCCGGAGAAAAGCAGACGCAGCCGCGGCCGTGCACTCCGGAAATCCGCGCGTCCGGCCCCAGCAGCATCCGGTAAGGCGCGCGGGCAAACCGGAACAGATGGCGCAGCGTCAGGTTGGTTTCCACGGGGGTGGACACGCATAAATTCAGCAGGTAGGAATCCCCCCTCATCAGATGGTTCCGGACGGAGGCGAAGGATGCCGCATACCGGGACACGGGATGGGGGGATGGAATGAACCGCAGCCGTTCCGGAAGCGGAGGGCCGCCGTCCTGATTTCCCATCGTGCCCAGCGGCAGGGAAAAAGCAGCCATGCGCTCCCCCTCCGTTTCCGAAGGTTCAAACAGCAGGTTATGGCCCATATCATGGGAGATGACAAAAAAGAACGGACACTCCGCACGGCCCAGGGCATTCATGCGGCTGATGGTCTGTTCCCGTGTGTACATTGTCGGGAATTACTCTATCATGTGCGCGCCATGAGTCAACCGAACGTCTGGATCATCGACCACCGGGATTCCTTCACCTGGAATCTTGCGGAACTCGTCAGAATGACGGGAATGGCCGTTCCGCGCGTGGTTTCCAATGAATCCCCGGAACTGGAACAGGCGGTTCAGGCGGGGGAAAAGCTTATCCTGTCTCCCGGTCCGGGAACGGTGGAGGATGCCTGCCACCGGGCCACCTTCCGTCTTCTGGACCGCCTGCCCCGCTTTACCCCGGTGCTGGGCGTATGCCTGGGGCATCAGATCCTGGGCGTGCGCTTCGGAGCCCGTCTGGAACACCTTTCCCGCCCCCTTCACGGAGCGCGGGAAGTCATATGCAGGACGGAGCAGTGTCCCCTCCTGGAAGGATTGCCGGAGCAATTTCCTGCCGCGCTTTACCATTCCTGGCGCCTTGCCGCTTTTCCCTGGCCGGCGGAGCTGATTGTCACGGCGAGGGATTCCGGGAAAAACGTGCAGGCCATCCGCCACAGGCACCTCCCCCTTTACGGCATTCAGTTCCATCCGGAATCCATCCTGACGCCGGACGGAGAAGCGCTGCTCCGGAACTTCCTGTCCCTTCCGGCAGGCAGCAGGGAAAAACGGCGCATCAAATGATTCAATTCCAGCCGCCTGGCATCAGGGATGAACGGGACAAGACCGGAAAGTGTCTCACTCCCGTGCGGTTCCGGTTCCCATGCCCGGCCGCTTCAGAGATAACGTTTTTCACCTTTATGAATGCACAGGACGAACTCAAGATCAGGGACATGGAAATCCTGTTCCAGCCCTTCCACTCACGCAAGCTCAGCACTCCCACCCGCATCGTCCTTCCGGCCATGACCCGGGGATTTTCTCCCAACGGGGTTCCCACGGACCAGGTAGCCGCTTATTACAAAAGGCGGGCCAGACATGAAGTAGGGCTCATCATCACGGAGGGCACTTTCATTGACGAGCCCAGCGCCTCGCCTTCCTCCAACTATCCCAATTTCTTCGGGGGCGCTTCCCTGCGGGGATGGAAAAAGGTGCTGGAAGCCGTCCACACCACGGATTGTAAAATAGCCCCGCAACTCTGGCATGTAGGTATGGCCCGGCCCTTCAAGGGAGAAAACCTGCCCAATCCGGAGTTGCCGCCCATCGGCCCTTCCGGAATTGACGTAAACACGCTGGAACAGACGGCGGAACCGATGAGCATCGCTAAAATTGAGGAGGTTATCAATGCTTTTGCGAGGGCGGCTGCGGACGCCAAGCGGCTGGGTTTTGACGGTGTGGAACTGCATGGAGCGCACGGCTACCTGATTGACCAGTTTTTCTGGAAGGAGACCAACAGGCGCACGGACGAATACGGAGGCGACCTGGTAGGCCGGACCCGTTTTGCCAGCCGCATCATCCATGCCGTCCGCAAGGCAGTGGGCAGCCAGTTCCCCATCATCTTCCGCTTCTCCCAATGGAAAACGGGCCATTATAACGCCAAGCTGGCGTATACCCCCATGGAACTGGAAGCTTTTCTGGCTCCGCTGACGGATGCGGGCGTGGATATCTTTGATTGTTCCACGCGCCGGTTTTGGGAACCGGAGTTTGAAGGTTCCCGCCTCAATCTGGCCGGCTGGACCAGAAAGCTTACCGGAAAGCCCACGATCTCCGTCGGCTCCGTGGGGCTTAAGGGAGATTTTACGAATGCCTTTGACGGGGGGCCGGAAGCGGAGGCCGCCAGTGTGGAACCTCTGGCGGAACGGCTGAAAGCAGGGGAATTTGACCTGATTGCCGTAGGCCGCGCCCTGCTGGCGGATGCGGAATGGGCGGAAAAAATACGCCATGCGCGGGAAAAAGATATCCACCTGTTTACGAAGGAAGACCTGAAAACGCTGAAATAACGGATTTGCCTGACCGCAAGGATGATGCGGGAACTCACTCCGCAAAGCCGGGAGAGGCAAAAACGCCAGGCCGCTCCAAAACGGAGGAGCCGTCTTCTTCCCCCGTTTCCGCAGCAATCATCATTCACGAAAAGGAGATTCTTTTATTTCTTCCTGACGCGGACAGTCAGGTACAACAGCCGCAGAAGAGCCAGTGCCGGAATCTGAAGCGTCAGCAAATACCACGGAGCGGACCCGAAATATTCCAGTACGGTTCCTGCCGGGGCATACCGGGTAAAACCGTAATTCGTATCCAGCCAGATATTCACCGGAATAATAAAAACCAGGTAGGCGTCGCACAAACCCAGCGCCCGCATGTCATCCCACGGCCGCGCACGCCATTGCAGGACGGCGGGAAGGTAAAGAACGGAAATCAATAAAAGCCCGTGCCCGATGAAAAAGGCGAAAAAGGCGGCGGAGGGGAAACCGTCGTGAAGCATGGGAGTAATCAATCCCTGGACGCTTGCCGTCAGCACGCCGAAATACGCCACGGCGCATGCCCAGGGTGTACGGAACCACAGGGCGATAAAACAGACCAGAGCCATCAGACTGCAAAAATGCAGCGGAAGCCTGTCCTGCCAGGGCTCCCAATGTTCTCTGACGATGCGGCCGAATGTTTCCATCAGGAAAGTCAGCAGGAAAAAGCTTCCCAGAACCTTTCCCACAAGCAAACGGCTCTCCATCCGGAGCCGCCGGCATCCCCACAGGAGCCCTCCTGCTGCCAGAGCCACGATGCCCAGGGCAGCCCAGTGCGGCAGGCTCCAACGGACAAACAGGGGCGCAATTTCTCCGGTCATAAAAAAATCCATCAACGGGAAGGAGGAGGTTCCGGGCACGCATGAAGTTTGGCGCTGACAGCCTCCACCTTAAGACGCAGAACACATACGGAACGGACCATGCCGGGGGTAAAATCCGCATCCCTGCCCGTCTGGTGCAGCATGATGCGGCGCAAGGCATGCATCTTTTCCTCATCCTCCCGGAGAAATTCGACGACGCCACGCCCCATGACGCAGCCGTAGGCGTAACTGTACCGGCACGGGACATCCCCCTCCAGCAACATATGATCCCCATCCATTTCAAAAGAAACCTCCGGACGGTTTTGCAGGATATCCAGCTTCCTCCCTTCCCTGGCGCAGTGGAAAAACAGGCTCAGGGAACCATTTTTTTCTTCATATCCGAAGTTGAGGGGAACTACATACACCTCCCTGCCGTCCCACAGTCCCAGGCGGCACACCTTGAACCGGGCGACCATTTCCATCAAATCCCCGTGCCGGGTCACTTCCCTGTCTTTTCTTCTCATAAGCCGGCGCCCTCCATCCATTCATTCATGCAAAGGGCGGCACGTCCGGCGAGCAGGGAGCCATTCCGTACGGAAGCCGCCCGAAGTCCGCAAATATCCGTTCCCGACTGCATCAATTCACAGGCATGGCCGGTCAGCCACTCCTCCATCCGGGAAACATCCGCCTCCACATGGAACTGGAGAGCCAGGGCATGCCTCCCTATGCAAAAAGCCTGATGGGGAGTTACCTCCGTGGATGCCAGCAGGCGCGCTCCGGAAGGGACATCAAACGTATCCCCATGCCAATGCAGGACGGGCACCCCCTCCAAATAACGGAGAGGGGACAAACACCCGTCCCCCGTCAGGGATACGGTTCCCCACCCTATTTCCCTGGCCTTTCCGGGATAAACGCGGCTGCCGAGGGCATGGGCCATCATTTGAGCTCCGAGGCACACGCCCAGCAAAGGCTTCCGACTTTCCAGACGCATGCGGACCAAATCCAGTTCCGTCTTCAAATAGGGATACGATTCCGTATCCCCCACCCCTACGGGACCGCCCAGCACCACGCACAGGTCAGCCTCCAGCCATTCCCGGACGGAAGGACAGGGAGCGCCCGCCCGGATGTACCGTATTCGGAAGCCCCTGTCCCTGAAAAGAGGTTCCAGCGTACCGAGATCTTCAAAAGCCACATGGCGCAGGGCCAGGCAAGTGCGGGATGCAGAACGGCTACTCATGGCGACGGAGGATGAACCTCAACAAGGAATATAGAAAAAAATCCTCCGGGAAAAGCTTTTTGCCCTCTTCCCTCCGCATTTCCGGAACCAGGATGTCCATCATGAAACGGAAATATCCGCCACATCCGCAAAAAAGCCCTCCGCCGCACGGCATAAATCCACAGGATTCAATTCAATCTGGCACCCCAGACGTCCGCCGCTCACCACCATCTCCGGCAGGGCTTCCGCGCTGGCATCAATCACCGTAGGGTATTTCCTTTTCATCCCCAAAGCCGTGCAGCCGCCGCGCACGTACCCCGTCACGGCGGTAATATCCTTCACCGGAAGCATGGAAAGAGCCTTTTCTCCCACGGTGCGGGCAGCCTTTTTCAAGGAAAGCTCCGCGCCTATGGGTATCACGAACACGTAATACTGCCGAGGAGCTCCCTCCGTTACCAGCGTCTTGTACATCTTCTCCTCCGCCAGGTCCAGTGCTTCCGCCGTATGCCGCGCATCCACAAACTCGCGGCATTCATAGGAATAATGCCTGTACGGGATATGCAGCGCATCCAGCAGGCGCATGGCATTTGTCTTTGCCTCCTTCTTTTTGGACATAAACTTGAAAAGGGAACGTCCCGGTAACATAGAAAAAAAGCCTTCCTTTGGCAAGGCCGAGCCCCCCAACGACCCCTATGAAAAAGTGGAACGGAAACGGGAATTTCTCTGAAAGAGCGGTAAGGACAGCAACGCCGTTCCCCCAGTGCAGCCCGTTCACAGCGGAGAATTTCAGAAACGGAGGACGGCGAAAAAGAAAAAGGAAAAAACGCCTCATTTCCTCAGAACCCTTGACTTGCCGCTGGCAGAAAAGATAACATCCGGTATCATGGAAGATTATCGTGTCCGGAGAAGCCTTGGAGAACATGTCCTGCGCTGCTCCGTCCTGATTGCTGCGCTCTTCATCATGTCTCTGGGCATCGCTTTGTCCACCAAGGCTGACCTGGGAGTCTCCCCCATCTCCTGCACGCCCTATGTGCTCAGCCTGGCATTCCCTCTAACCATGGGGACCGTCACCATCCTCATGCACCTGAGTTTTGTGGCCGTGCAGGCGGCCCTGCTGAAAAGGCAATTCCGTCCGGCGCATCTGCTCCAGATTCCCATAGCTTTTATCTTCGGCTTTCTGACGGATTTTTCCATGTGGATTATGGCGCCTCTGGAACCGGACGGATACCTGTGGTCCGTTATTCTCTGCCTGTTCAGCTGCGTGGTAATCGGATTCGGCGTCTTTCTTCAGGTTAAGGCGGATTCCGTTCTTCTGGCAGGGGAAGGCATGAGCCTGGCCTTCGTCAAACTCTTCAAATGGGAATTCGGAGCCGTAAAAACCGGGATGGACTGCACGCTCGTCTGCATCGGCCTGGCCTGTTCCCTCATCTTCCTGCCCGGACTGACAGGCATACGGGAAGGAACCGTGGTGGCCGCCGTCCTGGTGGGAATGATCGTCCGTTTTTTCAACAGGCACGTCTTCTGGCCGGACAGGCTCCTGGAACGGCTGGCGCGCCCCGGAGCAGCAAGCGAGCTTCCTCCGCTGGCACAAACGGCCGCTTATGCTCCGGACGCCCCTCTGGTCATTTCCATTGACCGGGAATACGGTTCCGGCGGCCATGCCATCGGGAAAATGCTGGCGGAAAAGCTGGGCATCCGATTCTACGACTCGGAACTGGTGTACCTCACAGCCTCCCGGAGCGGCCTCACTCCGGACTACATCCGCAAGCACGAACAACAGCTTTCCAGCCGCTTCCTGCACGAACTTTACGCCCAGAACTATGCCTACACGGCGGAGGAAATGCCCCCTGAAGACGCCACCTTCCTGGCACAGAGCAAAGTCATCCGGGACATTACGGCCAGTCAGGCATGCGTCATCGTGGGCCGCTGCGCCAACTTCATCCTGAAAGGGAGACCCAACCTGTTCAGTGTTTTCCTTCATGCGGACCGGGCCACGCGCATGCAGCGCGTTATTGAAAACTATGGGGTAGAACCTGGCGGGGCAGCCCGGGCCATGGACATCATGGACTCCCGCCGCCGCACCCACTGCCTGCACTACACCGGGCAGGAACTGGGCAATGCACGCCTCTACGACTTGTGCGTCAATACGTCCGATTACGGACTGGAACGCACGGTGGAACTGATTCTGGAAGCCATCAATACCAGAACCGAACAATCTTCCGCTGTAGAAACGGTTCCCGTCCGCTCCGCATCTTTTCCCGAACCGGAAGAGGACAGCATTCCCGGAGAAATATCCCTCGCCTGACAGGGGCAAATGTCTCCAACAGCCAATACTTATGTAACAACTGCCCTCCCGGCACCTTGTTCACCGGTAACAGAATCCGTTGTCTGAAAAAACTGCCTGGCCGATAAATAGGAAACTCTCTCCCCCTTTCCATAATCCCCGCAAAGGGAAAGATTCCGTATCTCCTTCAGATGAAAAACCGGCTGGAAAACGAATGGCCCCTTCCACACAAAAGGCTGCCCCTCCCAACTCCCCGTTTTTTTGCCGGCTGCATAATTCAAAACAACAAAAGGCAGCCTTTCTGAGTCCAAAAAACATGAGACTCTGGTCACTCCACCCCTCTTACCTGGATGCTGTCGGCCTGGTTGCCCTGTGGAGGGAAGGCCTCCTGGCACGCAAAGTTTTGCAGGGGCAGACAAAAGGATATATCCATCATCCTCAGCTCTTCCGCTTCCGGGAGACGGAAAACCCCATTCATGTCCTGGATTTCTACCTGAAAACCGTCCATGACGAATCCATCCGCAGAGGCTACAATTTTGATTTAAGCAAAATTTCTCCCAGCGAAAGCCGTCCCCATTCCCTTCTCCTGCCGGATAAACAGCTCGAATACGAATTCCTTCATCTTCTGGACAAGCTCAAGGAAAGGTCCCCCCGGCAATATTCCCTGTTGCGGCAAACCGCAGTCCCCCATCCCCATCCGCTTTTTCAAATAACGCCAGGAGATATTTGCTCCTGGGAGAAAAAGCCTGTTTCGTCATTAACATGACTTCATTTTCTTCTCCGGGAAAGGTTGCCTTCCAATAAATATTTTTGGAATGCCCCCTTATTCCCGCTGGAAACTATTGATCCGGTTTGGCATCTTTTCATAGTGACGGGGATAAAACCACAGACATACGCCATTTCCATCTCATCACCCGGGCAGTCACTGCAGCGAGCAGAATTATTGCAAGACCCTTTCCAACCTTTTAATTCTTCAGGCCCATACGGTGAAAAAACATGCCCGGCAAAGGAAAAGGCCTTAAAGCATTTGTGCTTTAAGGCCTTTATTTGGTGGAGCATAGCGGGTTCGAACCGCTGACCTCTTCAATGCCATTGAAGCGCTCTACCAACTGAGCTAATACCCCTTTGACTTTCGTCTTGGTGCGTCCTGTTGAGGACGGGGAGAAATTATCATTTCCAAAGCGGGCATGCAAGCTTTTTCTACAAAAAAATTGCCCCGGGATGATTTTTCCGAAAAATACTGAATCCGGAAAGGGCTGCAAATCCCATGCAGACGAAAACAGGGACAGTCTGAACAAATGTGTTTGAATGAGACTCATTCCTGTTTTACCTTTCCATAAATGATGAAACGCCCTCTTTTTACTCATCGTATGATATTCGCCTGCGCTCTGGCAATTTTGTCCCTGTCCTGTTCCGTTCACGCCCAGGAGACTCCAGCTGCGGAAGGACCGCCGGCCCAGACGGAGGACAGCGGCATTTCCACTCCCCGCAGAGTCGCCGGACTGGGCGTTCTGGCATTCCTGATCGGCTGGATGATTTGGAGGAGCAGTTCCAGCCGCCAGAAGGACGGAGGCCATGACCAGGAGGCACCCCGGGAATGACGCCGTTTTTGAAAGGTTGCCCTGGTTCCTGCCGTAGTCGTTGCAGGAAAGGAGTCTCCGGCCATGAACATTATTCTACCCATCCTGAGCTTTCTGTGCGGTGTCATGCTGACGGAAACAGCTTCCGGCTCTTCTGAGGAGGGAAAGCCTTCTCCCGGCGTAGTGCAGGAATTGTGGTTCGGCATTCCGGGGGCATCCGTAAAGGACCTGACCCACAGGAAGATTTTTGAAACGGCGGCCCCGGATGTCCGCACGATCAGCCATCTGGATGTGGAAAACCAGGGAGACAGGTACGGAGCCCGTTACTCCGCCCTGCTGAAAGTCCCGGCAAGCGGGAAGTACCGCCTTTACCTGTCTTCCGACGATTCCGCAGAGTTATGGCTGGGCAAGGATGCCACCCAGAAGGACATGGCCTGCATCGCCACCGTCAAAGGATATTCCGACATCCATAATTGGGGCAACCAGCCCAACCAGGCTTCCGAACCTGTCCAGCTGGAAGCTGACCGGTTTTATTTTCTTCAGGTGATTCACAAGGAGGATGGAGGCCCGGACCATATGTCCGTCGCCTGGTCCGGGCCGGGCATCCCCGCCCCTGTCATCATTCCTGCCACGGCGCTGTTCATACCGCCCAGTATCTTGCCGGAAGAAAAAAAACAATCCCCAGCCAAAGCGGACTGAAAGGTTTTTTGATTACCTTCCCGCCGAGGAGACATCATCAATTTGCCGACGAGAAAATAGATATTTTCCATAAAACTCCATCAATCAATCATTTCCAATACGAAAAAAAACCGGACCTCCCTCCATCGGGGAAGCCCGGTTTTTTCTCGTCGTATATCATGTAGTTAATTGAAGCGGCCTGACACAGAAAAATGCCAAAACACCTTCTGAATCCAAATCTAGCGAATTTCTAATCCGAGGTCAAGTTCCCAGTTTGAAAGGAAAGGCTTTGAGAAAAAGTCCCGATGTTTCACGGGGCTATCCATCTTGGAGTAAAAAACCTCTCTCTTTTTCAAGTGAAGTATAAGAAGGAAAAAGGAATTTTTGCTATTCATGTCGTTTCAAAATCCGGGAATCATTTGTTTTCAAAGATTCCCTTCTCTTTGAATTCATAATGACCAGCATTGCTTCTCAGAGGAGAAAAGCTTCTCTCCCTGAAAATTTTTTATCATGATGAAGGTTGCGGATTAGAAATCCGCTCTTCATTTCTGGAAAAGAAAATGTTTCTTTATCGGGTAATATTCAGAATGCCTGCCAGCAAATAATGTTACTGAAAAAGTACGCTTTCATCCCTTCCCTATGTTCGGCATGAATGAATTTTCCGCTATTGAAACATAAATAGTCATTCCAGTTATACACATGTTATTATCATTTTATTCACAATTCTTCTTCCTTTTTCTCCAGTCCCCGCATTCTTTTTCCCGGGAACAGCGTGAAACAGGAAAGGGACATACGGAAACGGAATAAAAAAATGGAAATTTCCCATCCTTCCAGAAAATCCGGGATGAAACATAAAATTTTCACAGGCGCTTTTACTTTCCGCAAATCATCCCCATACCTTTTCCATTCCTTTGAAAACAGGTTCCTCCCATTTCCCCGGAGCAATACGGGAAAAACGTGACGACAATTGTCCTTGTTCCAATGACGGACGGACGGTAGATTTTCCGCGCCATATGAGCAGAGCATCCAGAACAGAACGCCTTGATTACCTGAAAGACCAGTTACGTAAAAGGGTTGTCATCCTGGATGGCGCCATGGGCACCAATATCCAAAAATTCAGGCTGGGAGAGGGAGATTACCGCGGAGAACGTTTTGCGGATGCGGAATGCTATCCCAACGATTTAAAGAATAATAACGACCTTCTGGTTCTGACCAGGCCGGATATCATTCTTGATATTCACCGCCGCTTTCTGGACACGGGACGGACGGATATTCTGGAAACCTGCACATTCGGAGCTACCAGCATCGGCCAGCATGATTATTTCTGGCACCGTCCGGAGGAAGGCAGCCACAAGGACCAGCAGTATTTCCAGGAAGTGGTGGACGCCCCCGAATTGAAGGCCCTTGTCCGGGAATTGAATTTGGCGGCAGCCGCACTGGCCCGGCAGGCATGCGACGAAGCGGAAGCTGCAGACGGCAAGCCCCGCCTGGTGGCCGGGTCCATCGGCCCCATGCCCGTCACCTGTTCCCTGTCCCCCGACGTGAATGATCCCGGTTTCCGCGCCGTGAATTTCCGCCAGCTCAGGCAGGCGTACCGGGATCAGGTGCTGGCCCTGCTGGAAGGGGGGGTGGACATGCTGCTGGTGGAGACGATTTTCGACACGCTGAACGCCAAGGCAGCCCTGTTCGCCATTGAAGAAATTTTTGAGGAACAACCGGAAAGCTCTGTTCCGGTCATGGTATCCGTAACGCTGACGGACAAAGCCGGACGCACGCTGTCCGGCCAGACGATTGAAGCATTCTGGAACTCCATCCGCCACGTTCGCCCCTTCTCCGTAGGCATCAATTGCGCCCTGGGGCCGGACCTGATGCGCCCGTTTGCGGAAGAACTGTCCGGACTGGCGGATTGCCACATGTCCATTTATGCGAATGCCGGGCTTCCCAACCCGCTCAGCCCTACCGGCTACGACCTTCTGCCGGCGGATATGGCCCGGTTCATGAAGGAATACGCGGACCACGGCCTGCTGAACATCGTGGGCGGCTGCTGCGGAACCACTCCGGAACACATCGGCGCCATTGCGGCTGCCGTGGAAGGAATGCCTCCGCGCGTTTCGGCTCCCCAAACGCCCGCGCTTCGCCTGTCCGGATATGAAGCGTACAACCATACGCGGGAAAAAAACACCCTCTTTGTCGGGGAACGCTGCAATGTGGCGGGTTCCCCCAAATTCGCCCGCCTGATTCGTGAAGGAAATTACGAGGAAGCGGTATCCATTGCCCGGCAGCAGGTGGAAAACGGCGCGCTGGTATTGGATTTCTGTTTTGACGACGGCCTGATCGACGGGCCGCAGGCCATGGTCCGCTTCCTGAACCTTGTTTCCGCAGAGCCGGATATCGCCCGCGTTCCTTTCATGGTGGATTCCTCCAAGTGGGAGGTGCTGGAAGCGGGGCTCCAATGCATGCAGGGCAAGGGAATCGTGAATTCCATTTCTCTGAAGGAGGGGGAAGAAGAATTCCTGAAGAAAGCGGCGCTGATTAAAAAGTACGGCGCGGCGGTCGTGGTCATGGCGTTTGACGAACAGGGGCAGGCCGCCAATTACGAGGACCGCGTCCGCATCTCCAGACGGGCCTATGACTTGCTGGTAAACCGGGTGCAGTTTCCTCCGGAAGACATCATTTTTGACCCGAACGTCCTGACCGTAGGCACCGGCATTGCGGAACACGCCGATTACGCTCTTGATTTCTTCAAGGCCGCAGGCTGGATCTCCCGGAACCTGCCGCATGCCCACATTTCCGGCGGCATTTCCAATGTCTCCTTTGCTTTCCGCGGCAACAACCCGGTGCGGGAAGCCATGCATTCCGCTTTCCTGTACCACGCTACGCAGCAGGGGCTGGACATGTGCATCGTGAATGCCGGGATGCTGGAGGTGTACGACAATATTCCCAAGGACAGGCTGGAGCTGATTGAAGACGTTCTGCTGAACCGGAGGACGGACGCCACGGAACGCCTGACGGATTACGCGGAAAAACTGGCTGCGGAAAAAACCGGAGACGGAAAGGAGAAAAAAACCGTACAGGCCTGGAGGGAGCAGGACGTTGCCAAACGTCTGGAATATTCTCTTATCAAGGGCATTACCGAATTTGTTGACGCGGATACGGAGGAGGCTTTTCAGGAGCTGGGGTCCCCGCTGAACGTGATTGAAGGCCCTCTGATGGCCGGCATGAAGGTCGTCGGGCAACTGTTCGGGGACGGCAAAATGTTCCTGCCGCAGGTGGTGAAAAGCGCCCGCGTCATGAAACAGGCTGTAGCCTGGCTCACCCCCTATATAGAAGCGGACAGCAAAGGAGCCGCCAAGGCGGGAAAAGCCGTAATCGCCACCGTGAAGGGGGACGTGCATGACATCGGCAAAAATATCGTCGGCGTGGTGTTGGGCTGCAATGGTTTTGAAATGATTGACCTGGGCGTCATGGTCCATTGCGATACCATTCTGGACCGGGCGGAAGCGGAACAGGCGAACCTGGTGATGCTTTCCGGGCTGATCACCCCTTCCCTGGAAGAGATGTCCCATGTAGCCGCGGAGATGGAACGCCGGGGGATGACCATTCCCCTGATGGTGGGGGGAGCTACGACGTCAGCCCTGCATACGGCCCTGAAAATAGCCCCCCATTATCAAGGAGCCGTGGTGCATACGGAGGATGCCTCCCAGGTGGTTCCCGCAGCCGCCTCCCTGGTGGGAGAAAAAAAGGATTCCTACATTGCCGCCGTGAAGGCCCGGCAGGAGGAATTGCGCAACAATCATGAAAACAAACCCGTCCGGGACCTCCTGCCCCTGGAGAAAGCCAGGGAATTGCGCTGGAAGGGAGCGGAAGGCGGCTATCTCCCCCCCGTTCCCGCCCGTCTTGGCCCGGTTTCCATCGGCAGCCTGCACAGCTCCGTAAGCTGCGGCTGCTGCAGTGACGATCCACGTTATTACGTAACTGTTCAGGAGCTTATCGAGCGCATGGACTGGACGCCTTTTTTCCACGCCTGGGAGCTGCACGGCACATGGGACCGCGCCCGCCGGGAGTTCCGCACCAAAGACCCGTCCAAGGCTGAGGCGGCCGCGGCGCTGTACCAGGACGCCCTCCGCCTGCTGGAACAGGCCGTGAAGGAAAACCGCTACCAGGCGCGCGGCGTCATAGGCATTTTCCCGGCCAATTCAACAGCCAGCCATGACGACATCACCGTCTGGGCTGATGAATCCAGAACCATTCCCCTGGCTACGCTGCTGACGCAGCGCCAGCAACTGGACAAACAGGGGAAACCCCGGCTGGCGCTGGCGGACTTCATCGCTCCCGAAGGCGTCAGGGATTACGTGGGGGCCATGGCGGTCAGCATCCACGGCTCCCGCCGCTGGGCAAAGGAATGGGAAGCCAGAAACGACTCCTACCGCGCCCTGCTGGTCAGCTCTCTGGCGGACCGCCTGGTGGAGGCTTTCGCGGCCATCGCCCATGACAAGCTGCGCCTTTTGTGGAATATTCCGGAAGGGTCCGGCGTGCGACCTGCCTGCGGGTACCCCAGCCAGCCGGACCACCAGGAAAAGGAAACCGTCTTCACCCTGCTCCACGCCCGGGAGGAAGCGGGCATGAGCCTGACGGAAACATGGATGATGCAGCCCGTTTCTTCCGTCTGCGCCCTCGTCTTCTCCCATCCGGAAAGCACTTATTTCTCCGTGGGCGTCACCGGGGAAGACCAGCAGGAGGATTACGCCTCCAGAAAGCGGGCCTCCCGGCCCTGACTCCCCTTTCCCTTTTATGCAGCATACCGACCAGATACAGGCCCTTTCGGAATTCCTGCTGGAATACGCCACCACCCTCATGGGCGCGGGGGTGCACACCAACCGCGCCGTGCGCAACATTTCCCGCATTGCCGCTGCATACGGATACAGCGCAGACATGACCATTTTCCAGCGCAATATCACCATGAGCCTGATCTGCAAGGATGACGAGACGCTGCGCCGCACCTCCGTCCGGAAACTGAAACCCCTGGCGTTCAACCTGAACCTGATCCAGCAGCTCAGTGAATTGAGCTGGCTCCCGGTGGACAACAACGTCAGCATTGCGGAAATGGAACAGGCATTCCGCTCCATGGTGCGCACCAAAAGATTTTCCCGCTGGACGGACCTGCTCCTGGTCAGCGTGGGCAACGCCGCCTTCTGCCGCCTGTTTAACGGAGACCTGTGGGCCATGCTGACCGTGTTCGCCGCCACCATGCTGGGCTTTCTGGCCAAGCAGCAGCTTACCCGGTTGAAATACAACCCGCTGGGGGTCATCATCCTTTCTGCCTTCACCGCTTCCATGGCAGCCGCGTGCGCCGTCCTTTTCCAGATAGGCTCCACGCCGCAGATCGCCCTGGCAGCCAGCGTCCTGTTCCTGGTGCCCGGCGTCCAGATGATCAACTCCATCATGGACCTGATGCACGGCCACATCCTGATGGGCATCTCCCGCGGCATCCATTCCATCATGATGATTGCCTGCATCGCCATCGGCCTCTCCGCAACCATGCTCATCGTAGGGGTAAACAGCTTATGAATCCGGATCTTATTTCCTCCATCCTTCTGGACGGGCTGATGGCCGCCATTGCCGCCACGGGATTTGCCGTCATCTCCAATCCGCCCAGGCGCGCCATTGCCGTTTCCGCCGTTCTGGCGGCCGTCGGCCACGCTTTCCGCTTTTACATGCTGCACTCCTGGACCATTGACATTTCCAGCGCCACCTTCATTGCCGCCTTCACCATAGGCATGCTGGGCGTCATGACGGCCAAGCTGGTGAAGTGCCCGGCGGAAATATTCGCTTTCCCTTCCCTCCTGCCCATGATTCCCGGCGTGTACGCCTATAAGACCATCCTGGCCCTGATGCAGTTCATGCAGGAGAACCAGGACGCGGCCGTCATGAACCGTCTGATTGTGGACATCTGCAAAAACGGCATCACCGCCTTCTTCATCATCTTTTCCCTGGTTATCGGAGTAGCCATACCCCTGCTGATGTTCAAACGGTTGAGCTATACCAGGCATCTGGTCAAAGAACCTTGACCGGCGTTTCGCCCGTCCTTAACCGGCTTGAGCTTCCGGGAAAATATCACCGGGGCGTTGAAAGCCAAAGGCGTTCTTTCAAGGATAAAATCCAATAGAAGAAGAACAGCCCCGTAGCCTCCCTGTCCGGCCCGTTTTCATCCCTCTCCCTTGAATCTTGACGCGTTCCGTCATCCTCCCTAAACTTTCTTCCGTACAACCGCAACTGCAATGGCTGAAAAAAATAACGCCAACATTGGCTTCGAAAAACAAATATGGGACGCCGCCTGCGAACTGTGGGGGCACATCCCCGCCGCGGACTATCGCAAAGTCATCGTCGGCCTGATTTTCCTGCGCTACATCTCCTGCGCCTTTGAACGGAAATTCCAGGCGCTCCTGGCGGAAGGGGAAGGCTTTGAAAATGACCGTGACGAATATCTGGCGGACAATATCTTCTTTGTCCCGGAAAAAGCGCGCTGGTCCGCCGTGGCCGCGGCGGCGCACACGGAAGAAATCGGCAAGGTCATTGATGAAGCCATGCTTGCCATTGAAACCGAAAACAGGAGCCTGAAAAATGTCCTTCCCAAAAACTACGCCAGCCCGGATCTGGACAAACGGGTGCTGGGCAACGTCGTGGACATCTTCACCAATATGGACATGGGGGATGCGGAGGCGGGGAAAGACCTGCTGGGCAGGACTTATGAATACTGCATCGCCCAGTTCGCCGCCTATGAAGGCGTGAAAGGCGGCGAATTCTACACCCCCGCCAGCATCGTCAAAACCATCGTCGCCATCCTGAAACCCTTTGACAACTGCCGGGTTTACGACCCGTGCTGCGGCTCCGGAGGCATGTTCGTGCAGAGCGTCAAATTCCTTCAGGCGCACAGCGGGCGGAAAGACGGCATCGCCGTTTACGGTCAGGAAAGCAATGCGGATACCTGGAAAATGGCAAAAATCAACATGGCCATCCGGGGCATTGAAGCCGACTTCGGCCCCCACCAGGCGGACACCTTCTTCAATGACCTGCATCCCTCCCTTAAGGCGGACTTCATCATGGCCAACCCTCCCTTTAACCTCTCCAACTGGGGCCAGTCCCAGCTGCGGGATGATGTCCGCTGGAAATACGGCATCCCCCCCGCGGGCAATGCCAACTACGCCTGGATCCAGCACATGATCCACCACCTTGCCCCGGACGGGAAAATCGGGCTGGTGCTGGCCAACGGCTCCCTGTCCACCCAGTCTTCCGGCGAGGGGGAAATCCGCAAAAACATCATTGAGGCGGATTTGGTGGAAGGCATCGTCGCCCTGCCCCCCAACCTCTTCTACAGCGTGACCATTCCCGTAACCCTCTGGTTCATCAGCAAAAACAAGAGGCAGAAAGGCAAAACGCTGTTCATTGACGCCCGGAAAATGGGAACCATGGTCACCCGTAAGCACCGCGACTTTTCAGAGGAAGACATCCGGAAACTGGCCGATGCCTTTGAAGCCTTCCAGAAAGGCTCTCTGGAGGAAATCAGGGGATTCTGCGCCATCGCAGACCTGGAAACCATCAAACGGCAGGACTACATCCTCACCCCCGGCCGCTACGTCGGAATTGAGGAACAGGAAGACGACGGAGAACCTTTTGAAGAAAAAATGGCCCGTTTGACTTCCGAACTGTCCGGACTCTTCGAGAAATCCCACAAACTGGAAACAGAAATTAAGGAACGATTGGGGGCCATCGGGTATGAAATATAAATGGGGAGACCTCATCACGTTAGAATATGGAAAACCCGTCAAGGACAAAGACTCCAAAAGCGGTAATATTCCAGTCTTTGGAACAAATGGACAAATTGGAACCAGCCATCTGCCTCCTCTATGCCCTCATGCTTCCTTCATTTTAGGCAGAAAGGGTGCATATCGAGGGGTTCATTATTCAGATGTTCCCTTTTCTGTAATTGATACTGCTTTTTATGCTAAAAATATACGGACAGATATTTTATCCTTAAAATGGGCATACTACAAATTCCTGACATATGATATCAATCGCATGGATAGCGGTTCGGCTATTCCTTCTACAGATCGATACGAAATATATGGAATAGAAGTAGAATTACCACCCATCAAATACCAACAAAAAATTGTTTGTTTATTAGAATTCCTTAATAAAAAAATTGAATTAAATAACCGTATAAATGATAATTTAG